>Ga0081535_100071_pt1 | contig 92836 bp, 84 predicted proteins | sample HotLakmasection3_FD_71020 | JGI IMG/M metagenome (GOLD analysis project Ga0081535, IMG submission 71020) | Hypersaline microbial mat communities from Hot Lake, Washington, USA - Section #3 (SPADES assembly) (version 2) | ecosystem: Environmental > Aquatic > Non-marine Saline and Alkaline >... | reverse complement strand
ATTCTCGACGGCCATCCGCGAGGTGTCCGGTGCGACGGCGGCGGCGGCCCGCCGCGAGATCGACGCGTCGATCGATCGTCTCGTCTCGTACGCCGGGTGGTCCGACAAGTACCAGTCGCTGCTCGGGACCCACGACCCCGTGTCGGGGCCGTACTACGCGTTCACGGTGCCCGAGGCGACGGGCGTCGTGGTGGTGCTGGCGCCGCCGGCTCCGCCGCTGCTCGGCGTCGTGCAGATGACCGCGGCGGCGATCTGCACCGGCAACGCCGTGGTCGCGGTGGTGCCGGTCGACCCCGACGGGGCGGACCGTGCGGACGGAGCCGGCACGGGGGGAGACGGCGGCGGACGCGGCCGCGGAAGCGCGAGTCGCGGAGCAACGCGGGGGTCGCGGGCGTCGCGAGTGCCGGCCAATCCGCTGCCGGCAGTGCAGCTCGCCGAGACGTGCACTGCAAGCGACGTTCCCGCGGGCGTGATCAACGTGCTGACCGGTCTCCCGCCCGAGCTCGTGCCGCACGTCGCGCTGCATCGGGGCGTCGACGCGGTGTCGGCGGCCTCGGCCGGTCTCGACGACGACGACCTGGCGGCCCTGAGGGCCGGCGCGGCGGAGAACCTCAAGCGCGTGCACGTCGAGGACGCCGACGGCGCCCGTTGGTTCGATCACGAGGCGATGGCGACGCCGTGGTCGCTCGAGCCATTCGTCGAGATGAAGACGATCTGGCACCCGTCGGCGATCTGAGCCTCCGCGGCCGGTTCGCGGCGCCGCCGACGCCCGCCGCGACGCCCTCGAACGATGTCGGCATCGCGCACCAGCGGCATGACGCCGCGGAAGGTCCGTTGTCCGGACCTTGATATCGTCCAAATCGCCCACTCGGTGGACGACGGGGACGGTCTTCGGCAGTGCAAAGCGAGGAAACGGTCGAATCGACCACGACAGCTGACCGATTCGAGGCGAGTCCCCCGGGGGGATGGACCGATGGTCCCCCCGTCGGGATGGGGTTCGCGGATCCGGCCGACGGCCACGCCGGCCGGGTCCTTTCGCGGCGGAGCCCAGCTCCGCCCCCGCGTCGATCGTGGTCGGTCCGCGTCATGAATCTGCCCCCTCGGACGCGGACCTGCGTGCCCGCGGGGACCGGCTCCCCGGCCCCCGCCCCCCGCCGTTTCCCCCGCTGACGCCGGCCGAACGGCAGGCGGCGGCGGCCGAGATCGAGGCGAGCGGTGCCGATATCGTCTGGGTCGGCCTGGGCTCGCCCAAGCAGGAGCACTGGATGGCCGAGATGGCGCCGCTGTTGCCCGGCAAGGTCTTGATCGGCGTCGGTGCCGCCTTCGACTTCCACGCCGGCCTCAAGCGCCAGGCACCGCGCTGGATCCAGCGGCGCGGCCTGGAATGGGCCTTTCGGCTCGCCACCGAGCCGCGCCGGTTGTGGCGTCGCTACCTGATCAACAACACGTTGTTCGTGCTGATGCTGCTCGCCGAGACGCTGCGCGGCGATCGGCCCCGGCGGCGCCCGCGCGGTGCCGCACCGAGCCGGTCGACCGGCTGACCCTTCGACCGCTGAAACAGGGCGAACACTCTTCTCGCTTTACAGTTGAGCGGGAGATCGTTATCCACCTGGGGTAGAAATGCTGAAGCCCATTTCACCCGAGGTACTGTGATGTCCGCTTTTCTGCCGTCTCGAACCAATCGCGAGCCGCTCGATCCGGCCCTCGTCAACGGCACCGATCCCAGCATGCTCACCATCGGGGCGACCGGCGACGCGCGGATCACCCTCGAGAGCGAAGTCGCGGGCTTCCGCAACACGCTCGGTGTCTATCGGATCGCCGAAGACGGCAGCTTCGCGGACCCGCGTATCGTCATTGCCGACAGCAAAGGGACGCCGCTCGGCAGCGAGGTCCTGCTGAGCAGCCTCTACGACACCGACGGCTTCGCCGAAGGCACCACCTTCGGCCTCTTCCTCTTGGCCGACGGCGCCGGCCGCAACCCGGCAGAGCTCCTGGCCAGCCAGGACCTCGCTTTCGTCGACGCGACCGACGGCACGGCGGGCGGCAGCTTCACCCCGCCGACGCAGTTGCGGCTGGTCGACGCCGCGACCGGCGAGACCGTCGACGGGCCGCTCTACCACAGTTTCGATCCGGACCCGGCGGATCCGTCGAGCAACCCGCTCCATGCCGACGGCTCGCAGCGCACCATCTCGGCACCGGGCGCGGCCGAGGGCGAGACCTGGGTCGCCTTCGAGGACCTGCGCGACTTCGACTTCGACGATCTGGTGATCAAGGTCGAGACGGCGTTCGGCGCGGTGCCGGAGCAGCCGCAGACTCCCGACCTTCCGGTTATCGACGAACCCGCACCCGAGCCGGAGACCGCCCGCATCGTCCGCTTCGACGGCATCGGCGCCGGGGATCGGGCCGGCCACGGGCTCGCCGTGATCGGTGATCTCAATGGTGACGGCTTTGCCGATCTCGCGATCGGCGCACCGCATGCCGATGTCGTGGGGGCCGATGGCGTGGTCCGCGAGGAGGCAGGGGCCGTCTACATCTTCTTCGGCACCGAGACCGAGATCCCGCCCGTGGTACCTGTCGCAACCTTCGACGGCAGCAACGGCGTGGCGATCCTCGGCGCCACGGCCGGCGGCAAGTTCGGCTGGGCGGTCTCGACCGCCGGCGACCTCGACGGCGACGGTCGGGCCGATCTGGTCGTCGGTGCACCCGGCACCATGCAGGAGGGTGTCGGCGCCACCGGCGCCGCCGTTATCCTGCACGGCGCCGATCTCACCGGTGCGGCGGTGATCGACCTCGGCAATGTGGACGATGCGGCGAAGCTGCGCCCGACCACGCTCTGGGGCGAGAACGACGGTGACGAGGCCGGCATCAGTGTCGCCGGCGGCGGGGACTTCGACGGCGACGGCTTCGCCGACGTGGTGGTCGGTGCGCGGCTCGGCGAGGCCGAGTACGCCCGCTACAACGGTGGGCTGAGCTATCTCGTCCGTGGTGCGGACGGTGGGCTCGGCAGCGAGGTGGCGTTGGGCGACGTCGACGGGACGAACGGCTTTCGCATCGAGGGCCGCGCGATGTTCGACCAGTCCGGTCGCTCGGTCGCGATGCTCGGCGACGTCGACGGCGACGGCTACGCCGACATCGCAATCAGCGCCCAGGACGCGAGCCCGAACGGCGTCGACAAGGCGGGCGAGGTCTACGTCGTCTTCGGCGGCCCGGGTCCCTTCGCGCCGAACCTCGATCCGGGCACCCTCGACGGCAGCAACGGCCTCGTCATCGAAGGCGCGTTCGCCGGCGGCTTCGCCGGCTTCGGCCTGAGCTCGGCCGGTGACGTCAACGGGGACGGCCTCGACGACATCATCATCGGCGCCTATGCGGCCCCGCGCCCCGACATGGGCCCCGATGGTGCCGCCTACGTCGTCTACGGCAGCGATCAGGGCTTGCCCTCCCGCCTCGGCCTGGCCGATCTCGACGGCAGCAACGGCTTCACCATGCGGGGACCGGCCAATGGCGACGGCTTCGGCCGCTCGGTCGCCGGCATCGGCGATGTCGACGGCGACGGCGTCGACGACATCGCCGTCGGGGCGCGCTACGCCGACCGCGACCGCGCCGAGGGCGGTGGGGAGGCCTACGTCATCTTCGGCCGGCCCGATTTCGGCGAGGTGCTCGATCTGGCGACGCTCGTCGACGAGGAGGGCGGCGTGCTCGGCGGCTGGCGGACCGACGGTGCCATGGGCTTCGCCCTTGCCGGCGGTGACGACATCGACGGCGACGGCATCGACGACCTGCTGGTCGGCGAGCCCTTCGACATCGCCGAGGCGCAGAACCCCGACGGCATGGCGGGTTCGGCCTATCTGGTCTTCGGCGATCCGGCACTCGGTCCGAAGCTGCCCGCCCTCGACCAGATGATCGCCGAGGAGACGCCGGTCGCCTAGGCGCCGGCCGGCGGTGGCAGGATCTCGACCCCGGCCTCGGCGGCGATCCGGACGAGCCGCGGGATGTCGGGTGCGGCGCCGGCCGGCGGGAAATCCCAGCTGCCGCGGGGCAGGGGCTCGCCGACCCGGCTGAAGAAGGCTTCGTGGATGCTGCCCGGGGCATTGATGATCAAGAGCCGCGCCGGGGTCGCGCCGACATTGCTGAAGGCGTGCACCGCACCGTGCGGGATCTTGACGAAATCGCCGGCGCCGACCTGTCTGGTCTCGCCGTCGATCACGAAGCGGAACGTCCCGTCCAGCACGTAGAAAGCCTCGTCCTCGCCGGGATGACGGTTGGGCGGTGCGCCGGCGCCCGGTGCCACCAACCCCTCGCAGAGACAATAGCCGCCGGTCTCGTCGTGGGTCGCGTGAAAGCGCACGACGACGCCGAAGAGATGAAAGGTGTCGGTCTCGGGCATCGGAAAACCTCTCCCCCCTGCAACAGGCCTGTTTCGGCCTTGTCATGAGACGCTTGTATCACTATGAGACGTATGTCTCAAGTTATTTTCGAGTCAGTCGTCTCACGACAAGGGTGGTGGCGGTGCTGCAAGGGGTCGCGGGGAGGACAGCGCAGAAAGGCCGGACCCGGGCCGCCCTGCTCGCTGCGGCGCGCGCACTGATGGACCGGGGCGAGGTGGTGAGCGTGGCCGCGGCCGCCGATGCGGCCGGCATCTCCCGGGCCACGGCCTATCGCTACTTCTCCGATCCGCAGACACTGACCATCGAGGCGATGCTCGACGCCCGGATGAAGCCGATCGAGGAGATCCTGGGCGATGCCACCGACCCGCGCGAGCGCGTCCAGCGGGTGCGGCGTTTCCTGCTCGTCCTGACGCGGGACGCCGAGGCCCAGTTCCGTCAGTATATCGCCCGGACCATGGAGCTCTGGCTCGCTCGGCGTGGCAGCGACCGACTGCCGCTTCGCGCCGGTCGCCGCCTCGCGATGTATCGCCGGGCTTTGGAGCCGGCGGCCGCTCGTCTCGGTCCGGGCCGGTGCGAGCAGCTGGTGCTGATGCTGGCGGCCACGTCCGGCGTCGAGAGCTTTCTCGGCCTGAAGGACGTCTGCGGCCTCGACGATGCCGCGGCCGAGACCACTTCGGCCGCGATCACGGATGCCATTCTCGACCGCTCCCTGCCGCCCGCCCCACCGCGACCGACCCGGGCAGCACCGCCTGCCGCCTGAAGGACAGGTGGACGGGAGCGGCGACGGGAAAAAGGTGTCAGGAGTCTTTTCGCGCCGGGGAAAAGGGGAAAAAGGTGTCAGGAGTCTTTTCGAACGGATCGGAGTTCGGGATCGGCTCGTCGACCGATCTTGTGGCATAGTCGCATGGCAGCATGGAGCCGGATCGGATTGGCCTGGAACACCACCGCCGTCGGGGACTGTCCGAGAAGGTCGAGCGGATGAGCCCGATGACCCTGCTCGGGCTCGGATCGATGGCCTTCGGGGCAGCGTTTCTGGCCAGCCTGATTCGGGCGGCCCGTTTTGCCGCGCGACACGGGCACCGGCTCGGCACTCTGGGCGAGCGGCTCGGGTGGCTTCCTCTGCTCCTCTTTCGCGCCGACGCGTTCGGCATCGAGGCGGAAGCACAGCGGCGTCGTCACCGCTCGGCCGTGCTGTCGTTCGGCGCACTCTTCTTCGGCACAGCGGCCGCGGTGTTCGCGCTGGCGCAGTAGGGCCGCGCTCCTCGCTACGCTGCCGCCTGCAGACGGGCCACCGGGCGTTCGTCGATCGGCAAATGGAGGAGGGCGGCGAGCAGTCCCAGCCCGACGCCGGACCACCAGACCGCCGTGTAGGATCCCAGCGTGTCGAACGCCCAGCCGCCGAGCCAGACGCCGAGAAAGGCACCCGCCTGGTGGCCGAGGAAGACGATGCCGAAGAGGGTCGCCATGTAGCGCGGGCCGAACATCACCGCGACCAGGCCCGAGGTGAGAGGGACGGTGGAGAGCCAGAGCAGGCCCATCGATGCGGCGAACACCAGGGTCGAGGCCGCGGTGATCGGGATCGTCACATAGACCGCGATGACCACCGCCCGGGCCAGGTAAATCAGCGCCAAGAGCTGCTTCTTCGAGCGGCGGCCGCCGAGCACGCCCGCGCTGTAGGAGCCCGCGATGTTGAACAGGCCGACGAGGGCGATCGCATAGGCGCCGATCCTGGCCTCGATCCCGGCATCGACGATATAGGCCGGCAGATGCGTCTGGATGAAGGCCACATGGTAGCCGCAGACGAAAAAGCCGGCGACCAGCAGGCGATAGCTGCGATGCGCCATCGCCTCCCGAAGCGCCTGGCCGAGCGTCTGCGCGGCGATCCCCGCCCCTTTGGTCCGGTCCGCGAACGGCAGGCTCAACGGCAGCACGGCCAGGACCAGAACACCGACGAGGACGAGGGCGGTCATCCAGCCGTAGAGATCGATGAAGGCCTGGCCCAGGGGAACCAGGAGGAACTGGCCCAGGGAGCTCGATGCGACGATCAGGCCCAGGGCCCAGGAGCGTCGCTCGTCCGAGACCATCCGGCTGACCGCCGCCATGACCAGCGTGAACGAGGCCCCGGCACCGCCGACGCCGATCAGGAAGCCGGCCGAGACGTGCAGCATGGCCGGCGTCGTCGACCAGCTCATCAGGACGAAGCCGAAAGCGTAGACGAGGGCGCCTGGGATCAGGACGCGACGGGTGCCGTAGCGGTCGGCCAAGGCGCCGGCGATCGGCTGGCCGATGCCCCAGATGATGTTCTGAAGCCCGATCGAGACCGCGAAGATCTCGCGCCCCCAGCCGTGCGTCGCCGAAATCGGCTCGAGAAAGAGCCCGAAGCCGGATCGCGCCCCGAAGGTGACGACGGCGATCAGGCAGGCGGCGGTGATGACGACCCGCGGGTCGCGCAGGCTGCTGGGCATGACGGCTCCTCGGCTGAGGACCGGTTCATAAAGCGCCTGCCGGCCACGGCCATAATAACGATATTCTTAGAAATACGGTTTGACAAAACCGGTCGCCGGGCGCATCTGTCGGCCATGGACATCGATCACATCGCATCGCGCCTCGAGGCGCTCGGCAACCCGACCCGGCTCGAGATCTATCGGCATCTCGTCCGGGCCGGTGCCGACGGCCTCGCCGTGGGCGAGCTGCACGAGCGGACCGGCGTGCCGCGCTCGACGCTCTCGCACCACCTGCACAAGCTGATCGCCGTCGATCTGGTGAACCAGGAGCGGCAGGGGACCACCCTGATCTGCCGCGCCGATTTCGCCGTCATGCATGCCACCATGGGCTTTCTCGAGCGCGAATGCTGTGCCGAGGCGGCCTGCCGGGCCGATGCGGCGTGACGTTCTTCGTCCTTTATTTCGATCTTCCCAGGAAGACCAGCAAAGGAGCCGCTCGATGACCGCCCTCGTCGCCCGCCTGGGTGATGCCGCCCGCCTCCCGGACAAGGTCGTGCTCGCGATCCTCGCCATTCTGGCGATCGTTGCCCTGATTTCGCCGGAGCAGGCCTGGCGCAGTGCCGGCTTTGCCGTCGACAGCCTGCTCGGCGTCGCCCCCTATCTCCTGGCCGCCATCGCGATCGCCGCCTATGCCAAGGCTTCGGGTGCCGACAACCTGATCGCCCGGGCCTTTTCCGGCCGGCTCGTGCCGATGGTCGTGATCGCCAGCATCGTCGGCGCCTTCTCGCCGTTCTGCTCCTGCGGCGTCATTCCGCTCATCGCGGCCCTGCTCGTCATGGGGGTGCCGCTGCCGGCGGTGATGGCGTTCTGGCTCGCCTCGCCGTTGATGGATCCTTCGATGTTCGTGCTGACGCTGGGCACGCTCGGGCTGACCTTCGCGCTCTACAAGACCTTCGCTGCCGTGGCCATCGGCCTGATCGGCGGCTTCGGCACCGCCCTCTTGATGCGCAACGGCGCCTTCACCGATCCCTTGCGCCCCGAGGTCGGCAATGGCGGCTGCGGCGGCGCCAAAATCCGCAACCCGAAGGCGGTCGTCTGGCGGTTCTGGGACGAGCCGGCACGGCGCACCACCTTCACCAGGAGTGCGGTGGACACCACGCTCTTTCTCGGCAAGTGGCTGGCCCTGGCCTTCCTGCTCGAGAGTCTGATGATCGCCTGGATCCCGGCCGAACTCGTGGCCTCGACGCTGGGCGGTGCCGGCATCCTGCCGGTGGTCACCGCCGTCCTCGTCGGTGTGCCCGCCTACCTCAACGGCTATGCAGCGTTGCCGCTGATCGGCGGGCTCATCGGTCAGGGCATGACCCCGGGCGCCGGCATGGCCTTTCTGATCGCCGGCGGGGTCACCTCGATGCCCGCGGCCATCGCCGTCTGGGCCCTGGCCCGGCCGCCGGTGTTCCTCGCCTATGTCGGCTTTTCGCTCACCGGCGCACTCGCACTCGGCCTGCTCTTCAACGCGCTCGCCTGATCAGGCCGAGCGCTGCCGCTCCGCCGGGCGGCTGCGGAACACGATCCAGCGGGCCGTCGCGAAATTGAAGAACATGGCGACGAGCGAGCCGGCGGCGACGGCCAGCGCCGGATTCTCGAAGAAGAAGGCATAGCGCTCGATCAGCAGCGAGTAGACAGCGAAATTGATGGTGATCCCGACCGACTGGAACAGCACGTAGCTCGACAGTTCCTTCACGAGCGAGGCGCGGTGCCGTGCCCCGGACAATGCTGCGGCACGGAAGGTGAAGGTGCGGTTGAGCCACCAGGTGACGCAGACGGCGACGAGGAAGGACAGAACGCGGCCCGCGTAGTGGCCGAGCCCCGCCGTCGCCATGAGGACGACCAGCAGCCCCGCATCGACGATGAAGCCGATCGTGCCGACGATGACGAAGCGCCACGTCTGGCCGAACAACACCCGCGACCAGCGGCGGAAACCGGCGCGCCTCACCTGCGTTCCGCGACGTTTCGAAGCGCCGGTCCTGCGACCTTCCCGGTCGCCTCGGCCGCCTGCGACGTCTCGACCGCGTCGAGCGAAGGAATAGCCAGGTAGTGCAACCGCCTGAGCTCACGGCGGCCATGGGTGACGGTGTCCAGAACCAGGCCGCAGACCAACGAGAGAAAGCCCAACAGCGCAATACCGGTCGCCAATACGGCGGTCGGCAACCGCGGCACCGCACCGGTCTCGAAGAATTCCAGGACCACTGGCAAGCCGATCAGCAGCGAGGTCACGATGAAGACGATGCAGGCACCGCCGAAGAACGCGAGCGGTCGTTCCTCCTTGATCAGGATGGCGATCAGCTTGAGGATGCGCAAGCCGTCTCGGAAGGTGTGCAGCTTGCTCTCCGAGCCGGGCGGGCGCTCGCGATAGTCGGTTGCCACTTCGCCGATGGGCATGCCGAGTTCGAGCGCGTGCACCGCGAGTTCGGTCTCGGTCTCGAAGCCTGCCGATAGAGCGGGGAAGGACTTCACGAAGCGTCGCGACAGCACCTTGTAGCCGGAAAGCATGTCGCCGAGGCGATTGCCGAAGACCCAGGCGACGAGACCGGTAAGGAGGTGGTTGCCCAGGCGATGGCCCGGCCGGTAGGCGCCGGTCTTCGTCTCGACGCGGCGCGCGTTGACGAGGTCCAATCGGTCGTCGCGCATTTTGTCGATCAGTACCGGTGCGGCACTCACGTCGTAGGTCGCATCGCCGTCGATCAGCACGTAGATGTCGGCTTCGATGTCGGCGAACATCCGGCGCACGACGTTGCCTTTGCCCTGTAGCGGCTCGGCGACGACGACCGCACCGGCGTCGCGGGCGATCCGCGCCGTCTCGTCGGTCGAATTGTTGTCGTAGACGTAGACGGTTGCCGAGGGCAGGACGCGGTCGAAATCTTCGACCACTTGCCCGATGGTCGCCGCCTCATTGTAGCAGGGTACGAGGACGGCGACGTCAATTGGGCAGCGATTCGTCGTCGCGCAGGATGTTCGCCGGGTGGTCTGGTACATGGCTCTCTTCGGGTTCGGGGAAGCGGCGCGGCGCGGTTGCCGCCTCCGGCCGGAATTCGACGTCCAACAGGTAGGCCTCGCGAAACGCCGTGATGTCGATCGTCTCTGCCCCGGCCTGGTCCAGCATCCAGAGCAGACGCTCCAGTCGCGCTGCGTCGGTGCTGCGAACGCGTCGGATGGCGAGCGGATCATTGGCATGGATTACGAGCGCCCGCCGGTAGCGGTTCAGCTTCTCGATGTCGGCGGCCAGTTGTGCGGTGCTGTCACTCGTCGGCATCTGCACCGGCGCCTCGGCCAGGCCCAGGCGGTCGCGCATCACCCGAAACTCGCCGATCGTCCCGACAAAGATGACGTCACCCTCGCGGTAGCGTGCTGCCGCCTCTTCGATGGCCCGCAGGCTGTCCGGCGCATCGAACGGCTTCAGCCGTGTGGTCGCGAATTCGAACAGCGTCAGCGAGAGTGGCACCGTCAAGATCAGGATCGGCAGGACCAGCAGCAGGGCCGGATGAAGGGTCGAGCGGACGGTGATCCAGGTGATGCCCATGGCCGTCACGATCATCACGATGGGTGCAGCGAACAACAGGAAACGGCTCTGAAACGGGTAGAGCCCCAGGCCCGAGGCGGCGAGCGCCGCAACAATCGGCACGATCAGCAGCACCGCACGCGGCCAGGATTCGAGGGCGAGGCGGATGCAGCCCAAGACCATCAGGAACGCGGCCAGCACCTTGGCGGTGTTGAACGAGTCCTGAAAGAACCGCCCCTCGAAAAAAGCGGCGCTGACGAGTTCGATCGGCGCGTTGTAGTACCAGAGAAGCTCGCGCGGCGAGGTCGGCGGGATCGGCGCGAAGCGCTCGCTCCAATAACCGCGCATTGCCTCCAACAACTCCGGCTCCCGCCCGTAGATGGTGACATAGAGCGCGACGAACAGACCGAGCCAAGCGACACCGGCGCCGGCCACGAGCCCGAACGTCCGCCAGTCGCGCCGCGCCAGGGCGTCGAGTCCGAGCGCCACGCCCGCACCGCCGAGCACAAATGCTACAGGCTGCGAGAAGGGGATGAGCAGCAACCCGACCAGGCCGAGGACCAGCACCTGCCGGGTCGACCAGGAGGGTGTCCCCGGCTGCAGCCGAGGCCAGATCATGGTGATGATCAGGGCCGTGGCCGCGACGTCGTTGATGTACTGCTTGACCTCGCCGGCAAAGTAGATTTGCGTCGGTATCAAGGCCATCGCCGTCGTGACGAAGATCGCCTCGATCGCGGTGAGGTTGCGGTAGGCGAACCGAGCGACGACGGCGAGTGCCGAGATGCCGACCACCAGCGGGATCAGCCGCAACCCGATATGCGGGTCGTCGCTCAGCAGCCACATCAGCCGCTGGCCGAACAGCCAGCCGATCGGGGCGGACTGATGATAGTCGAGCACCTGGGTCAGGCCGCCGAATCCGCGCACCATGATGTTCTCGGCGATCATCGCCTCGTCGCCCCAGAGGCTTCGGCGACTGGCGACGTGCATGATCCGCAACACCACCCCGGTGCCGACGAGCCCGAACAGTACCGCCAACGTTTTGGTCCCGGGCCGGCGGGTCAGCTGTTCTTCGCGTCGATCCGGAACGGCGGCAGCCAAATGAACCCATCCCTACGATTGGTCTCGCGGCTATACCGAAGACAACTGCGCCGGGCGGAACTCGGGCTCTTTGTATCGCCACGCCGGCAGCCGAAACAGCGTAGACAAATTGGGCATGTTAACACCCTACGCACCGGAGATTGTCAACAGATTACTCGGAAACAAGCGTCAGCGGGCGAGGGCTTGCTGCAGATCGGCGAGCAGGTCGTCGAGCGCCTCGATGCCGACCGAGATGCGGATCAGGTTGTCGGGCACCACGCTGTGCGGGCCCTCGACGGCCTTGCGGTGCTCGATCAGGCTCTCGACCCCGCCGAGCGAGGTCGCCGGCAGGAAGAGTCGGGTCGCGCAGGCGATCCGCTGCGCCCGCTCGGCGCCACCTGCCACCAGGATGGAGAGCATACCACCGAAGCCGCGGGTCATCTGCCGCTCGGCTACTGTGTGCTGCGGGTGGCTGTCGAGCCCCGGATAGAGCACCCGCTCGATCGCCGGATGCCCCTCCAGTTGCCGGGCGATCGCCAGCGCGTTGGCCGAGGCCTTGTCGAAGCGGAGGTAGAGCGTGCGCATGCCGCGGATCAAGAGCCAGGCCTCGAAGGCGCCGAGCACGCCGCCCATCCGCGAGCGCAGCCAGCGGAGCTCCTGCCAGAGCGCGTCCTCGACCTTGGTGACCAGCACGCCGGCGGTGAGGTCGCTGTGGCCGTTGAGGTATTTGGTGGCCGAGTGAAAGACGATGTCGGCGCCGAGGCCGAGTGCCCTGGTCGTCACCGGCGAGGCGCAGGTGCCGTCCACCGCGACCAGCGCCCCGGCCGCATGGCCGACCCGCGCCGCCGCCTCGATGTCGATCACGTCCCAGTTCGGGTTGACCGGTGTCTCGAGCCACAGGAGTGCCGTCTCGCCCGGCCTGACCGCCCGTTCGAGAGTCGAGAAATCCGCCGCATCGAACCAGTCGACCCCGATCCCACGGCGGTCGCGGAGCCGCACCAGCCAGTCCTGCGCGCCGTGATACATGACCCTGGGTGCTGCGATCCGCTTGCCCTGCGGCACCGTCTCGAAGAGCGCGGCACAAGCCGCGAGGCCGGAGCCGAAGAGCAGGGCCGCAGCACCCTCCTCGAGACTGGCGACGATCCGCTCGGCATGCTGGACGGTGGGGCAGGTATCCCGGCTGTAGACGTAGCCGTCGCGCAGCGCGTAGTCGGCATCCCGGGCGAAGGTCGAGGCCGGCTGGATGCCGGGAACCACGGCACCGGTCGCCGGATCGATCTCGTGCAGCGCCTGCACGGCGCGGGTCTCGGGGGTGGCGCGATCGGGTGGGGTCATTCGCGCGGCATCAACGCGTCAAATGCCGCGATATCCTCCGGTGACGCCCACTCGTCGAAGAGAGCGAACCGATCTTCTTCCTCGACATCGTCGAGGATCACGCAGTCTTCATCATCCATGATGCACCTCATCGGCTGCCGGGCTTCCGCCACCGTCTCATTGAAAGCATACCTCCACACCCCCTAATCTCTCGACCTCGATCGCGACCGCGCAGGGTCTCGTGAGCCACTGCACCGGCGTGATCGTGCCGAGGCTGACGAAGCGGCCGGCGCGCAGGGTTCGGCCGCGGCCGGCGAAGCTGTCGGCGAGCCAGACCAGGGCGTTCAGGGGATGCCCGAGAAGTTCGCTGGAGAGGCCGGTCGCGATCTCCTGGTCGTCGATGATCGTTCGGGCGGTGAGCCGGTCGAGGGCGAGGTTCTGCCAGTCGGTGGTCTCGGCGCCCAGGATGCAGGCGGCGTTGAAAGCGTTGTCGGCGATGATCGTGCCGGCCCCGGCCGCCGCGAAGTCGACATAGCGGTCGTCGACGATCTCGATCGCCGGCATCACCGCGGCGACCACCTCGGTGATCCGCTCGATCGTCCAGGGGGCCTCGTCGGGCTCGAGGTCGCGAGCGAGGCGCACGGCGATCTCGGTCTCGACTCCGGGCCGGACGTAGTCGGCAAGGCGCAGTGTCGCCCGGCCCTGGTGTACGGTCGCGGCGAAGACGTCGCCGGCGATCGGGCCCGGGACGTTCAACAGCCGGCGCATGCCTTCCGCCGTGGCCCCGATCTTGTGGCCGGCGACCGGGCCGAGGCTCAGCTCCAGCATCACGTTGGCATCCGCCTGGACGACGTAGCCGGCCGCCTCGTCGAGCCCCAGTGCTTCGAGCCTGCCGCCCTTGATCCGGTTCTCCACCACGCTGGTTTCGATCGCCATCGTTCTGCCATCCCCTCGTCGTTGACAGTGCCGCCGCGAGACCCGACGCTGGCGCCTGGATAGCGGGAAAGGCGATGGACGAGAAGCTCGAGCGGTTGCTGGCGGAACGGGAAGCGGCGGTGGTCGAGCTCACCCGCGCCCTGGTCGCCTTCCCCACCATCAACCCGCCGGGCGAGGCTTATACACCCTGCGCCGAGTTTCTCGGCCGGCGGCTGCAGGAGTCGGGCTTCGAGGTCCAGTACATCCGCGGCGAGGGGGCCCCCGGCGACAGCGACCGCTATCCCAGAACCAACGTCATCGGCCGCTTCGCGACCGGCCGGCCCGGCCCGGCCATCCACTTCAACGGCCATCTCGACGTCGTCGAGGTGGGCCGCGGCTGGAGTGTCGACCCCTTCGCCGGCGTCGTCCGCGACGGCCGCATCTACGGCCGCGGCACCTGCGACATGAAGGGCGGCTTGGCGGCTGCCGTGGTCGCCGTGGAAGCGCTGCTCGCCACCGACCTGCCGCTTTGCGGTGCCGTCGAGATCTCGGGCACGGTCGACGAGGAATCCGGCGGCTTCGGCGGTGTGGCGCATCTGGCGAAGCTCGGCTTTTTCTCCCGGCCGCGGGTCGACCACGTGATCATCCCCGAGCCCTTGAACGTCGATCGGGTCTGCATCGGCCATCGCGGGGTCTGGTGGGCCGAGGTGGAGACGTTCGGCCGGATCGCGCACGGCTCGATGCCGTTCCTGGGCGATTGCGCGATCCGCCACATGGGGGCGTTCATCCGCGCCCTGGAGACGGAGGTGTTTCCGCAGCTCGACCGGCGGCGGACGGCGATGCCGGTGGTGCCGGACGAGGCCCGCGCCTCGACCCTCAACCTCAACGGTGTCCGGGCCGGCACCGTGCCGGACGGGACGGGCCTCCAGGCAGCCTGCGTGCCGGATCGCTGCCGGCTGACCCTCGATCGGCGCTACCTGATCGAGGAGACGGTGGGCGAGGTGCGGGCCGAGATCGAGGGCGTGCTGGAGCGGTTGCGGGCGGCGCGCCCGGGCTTCGCCTATGCGGTGCACGAGCTGATGCACGTGGCCCCGATCATGACCGAGCCGACGGCCCCGGTGCCGCAGGCGGTGGCCGCGGCGATCCGTGCCGTCTTGGGCAAGGACGCCGAGTTCGTGGCCTCGCCCGGCACCTACGACCAGAAGCACATCGCCCGGATCGGCCATCTTCACGACTGCGTCGCCTACGGCCCCGGCATCCTCGATCTCGCGCATCAGCCGGACGAGTTCGTGGTGATCGCGGATCTCGCGGCCTCGATGCGGGTGATGGCGCTGGCCACGCTGTCCTTGATGGGCTTAACCCGGAATTAAGGTTAACGCCGTAGGCTCGCCGGCATGATGCAGGTTCGCTCCGTCTTCGTCCGCGACGTCGCCCAGCTGCTCGCCGAGGCCGCGCAGAAGGCCGAGGCCGGCGACGGCTTCGCGCGGGCGCTCGACAGCCGGGCGCCGGCAACCCTTGCGCCGGACGGCTGGAGCCGCGGCCCGGCGCCGGTTCGCGGGCCGCAACCGGACAAGGCTGCCGGCTTCGTCGTCCACACCGCGCTGCCCGAGGGGCCGGAGCGCGCCGCACCACCCTTGGCGCTCGCCGCCTACGCTGCGAGGCTCGCCGGGCGGGTGGTGTTCGAGGGGCCTGTGGCGGCGCTCAGCCTCAGGGTCTGAGCGCCCGCCACGCGTCGACGAAGGCGGTCGCCCGCGGTCCCACGTCGGTCGCGCCCATGCCGGGTTTGAAGAGCGCGGAGCCGAGGCCGAAACCCCTGGCGCCGGCTGCGACGTAGGCCGCCATCGACCCCGGCTCGATGCCACCCACCGGCACCAGTCTGGTCCCCGGCGGCAGGACGGCGAGCAGCGCCTTGACCGCCGCGGGTGGCAGGATCTCGGCGGGAAACAGCTTGAGCGCGTCGGCCCCGGCGGCGAGTGCTGCGAAGGCCTCGGTCGGCGTTGCCACCCCCGGCACGCAGGCGAGGCCCATGGCCTTGGCGGCCTTGATCACCGAAGGATCGCCGTGCGGCATGACGACGAGCTCGCCCCCGGCAGCCTCGAGCCTGGCCACGGCCACCGCATCGAGCACCGTCCCGGCACCGATCACGCAATGCTCGCCGAAGCGCTCGACCAGCCGCTCGATACTGGTGAACGGGTCCGGCGAGTTGAGCGGCACCTCGATGATGCGCAGCCCGGCCGCGACCAGCGCCTCGCCGATCGGCACCGCTTCGTCGGGCCGGACGCCACGGAGGATCGCCACCAGCGGCAGGTCGGCCATGGCGGCTTCGAGTTTGGTAACCGGCGTTGTGCTCATCCGATGATCCCTGCTGCTCGGGCGATTCGCCACTGGCCGAGTGCCGCTGCATTCGACCGCCCCGGTCGGTGCCGAATACCCGCCCGATCGAGGGCCACGGCATAGCGCCGGGCGAGCGCGTCGCCGCCGATCACCACCAGCGCATCCGGCCGTTCGGCGCTCCGGGCCTCGGCGATCTCGGTCCCGATCAGGAGCCCCGAGAGATAGTCGCGCACCCCCGTCTCGGCCAGACCGCCGCCGAGCGGCCCCATCAGCGCCAAAGTGCGGGCACTGAACAGGCGGCCGAGCAGCCCCGGCCCGGCGAGCGAGACGTCGACCCCGCGGGCGAAGGCCACGTCGTCGTCGGGGCCGTCGACCATCAGCCGGCCGAGGATCGAGTGCCGGGCGAGGACCGCGAAAAGCTCGCCCGTCAGATAGGTGCGAAAATGCATGATCCGGCCGTTCTCGACCACCACCCACTTGCTATGCGTACCGGGCAGCACCACGGTTTCGCCCGGCGCCAGATCGTCCTGGCCGACGATCTGCGTCTCCTCGCCGCGCATCACGTCGGGGAGACCGTCCGCGCCCGTCGAGCAGAGGCCGGTCACGAAGTGGAGTGGCCCGAGGCCCGGTGCGGCGACCCGGTGAAGGGCGCGGGCAAGGCCGTCGACGCCGGCGGGGCAGGGGAGATAGGGCAGTTCGTGCCAACCCTGTCGGCTGGTGATCATGCCGCTCAGCACGACGGGCAGGTTCGCCGGCGCGTCGAGCGCGGCGATGGCGGTTCGCAGCACCGCCGCGAAATCACCGTCGTCGACGGCCAGGATCCCGGCCTCGGCCGCGTGCGCGGCGAGCACCGCCCCGTCGACGCCGAGCAGGGCGACGCGCAGGCTCGAGGTCCCCCAATCCACTCCGATCAGCGCCGGCTCGGCCTGCATTCCTCTCCCCCGAGGCTTTCGTCGCTTGTCGCAGCTCGCACGCACCGGATCAATCGGCGTTGGCCGCCGCCCGCCAAGTGCCTACATCGATGGCATGTTCAGGCTCGACCGTCCATTGCCGCCGCCCCGCCCCCGGCTCGTCTTCGACGCCGAGCGCCGCCGGCTGCACAAGGTCCGCAACCTCGTGCACTCGGCCCTGCTGCTGATCGGCATGGCCGGCATCCTCTTTCTCTCCAGCTGGAGCCTCTGGGGTGTCGAGATCGCGCTCTGGGCGATGGGCGGCGGGCTGTTGGGGTTCTCGATGTCGCCGACCGTCGCACCCGACTGGGTGATGCGCGCCTACCGTGCCCGACCGGTCGACTGGCAGAGCTTCCCGGAGGGTGCGGAGCTGATCGAGACGCTCAGCCGGCGCGCCGGCCTCGCACGGGTGCCGCGACTGTATATTCTGCCGTCCGCCACGCTCAACGCCTTTGCCGTCGGCAACCGGCGTCAGGCGGCGATCGCCGTCACCGCGGGTCTGCTGCGGGCGCTGACGTGGCGCGAGTTCGCCGGTGTGCTGGCGCACGAGCTGAGCCACGTGCGCAACAACGACCTCTGGCTGATGGGTCTTGCCGACATGATGAGCCGGCTGACCAGCCTGCTCGCCACGATCGGCGTTTTCCTGGCGTTCGTGAGTGTGCCGTTGCTGCTCTTCGGCGTGGCGCCGGTGCCCTTCCTCACACTGCTGCTGCTGCTCGGCGCACCGGTGCTCGGCAGCCTCCTGCAACTCGCCCTGTCGCGGGCGCGGGAGTTCGATGCCGACCTCGAGGCCGCGACCCTGACCCGCGATCCCGCCGGTCTCGCCGCCGCGCTCGAGAAGCTGGACCGTTATCAGGGCCGCTACTGGGAGGAGATCCTGCTACCCGGCCGGCGGATGCCGGAGCCGTCGCTCCTGCGCACCCACCCGCCGACCGAGGAGCGGGTCGAGCGGCTGCTCTCGCTCTTGGGCGAGGCCGAGACGCCGGGCTGGCCAGAGGACCCGATCGGCCGGCGTCTGCCATCGGTGCTCGGCCTCGGCGCGGGCCGGCCGCGCTATCGCGTCACCGGCTACTGGTACTGAGCGCCGCGTCAGCTGCGGTGCGGCTGAACAGCAGGCGCACTGTCGCGTCGCGCCACTGGCGCTGCGGCCGGCGTCATTAACCAAGTATTTCGCCCCCAGGTTGCGGGTCGTTCGCAAGCATGTCTCCCTGACGCGCAGAAGTCGCACCCCTGTACAATAGAAAAAACTTTGATGTGTTCGCTGGCGCAACATCGCTTATACATCCAGGTGCGAGCGAATTGCCAAGGTGTCGGAAGCTTTTACAGTTTCGATGAGCCCTCAGCACTCGACGAGACCAGTCGCGGTGGCCGCGAAACTCGGGCGCCCAATGGGAATTGGGCTCGCGGATCGGTGATGCCGGCGACGGTCATCGGGTCGTCGTCGGGGTGGCGCCGGCGCCCGAAGCGTCGGCGGCGGTGCCGCGAGGCCGTGTCGCGGTGCCGGGCGGTTTGCGGCCCGTGCCGATCGCGGTGCCAACGACGAGACAACTGTCGAGATTGGATGCGCTATGCGAGAGCGACCTCTGTCCGACATCCGGCGTTTTCGGTCGGCGGCCGATGGCTGCCGGCCCGCGGCGGGGTCCTGAGTGGCATGGCACGTCTGCTGATCACCGGCTCGTCCGGTCTCGTCGGCCGGGCCCTGCGCCGCTTGTTGCACCGCCAGGGCCACGAGGTCGTCGGCCTGGACGTGGCGGTACCGCCCGGCCATCCGGACTACGGCGACAGTCGCTCGGCGGCGGCGATCGCCGCGCGTGCCGCCGGCTGTCGGGGCATCGTTCACCTCGCTGCGATCGCCCGCGTCGGCGCCAGCGTCGCCCAACCGGCGCTGTGTCGCAGCGTCAATGTCGGTGGCGTGCGCGCGGTGCTCGAGGCCGCCTGCCGGCTGCCCGAGCAGCCCTTCGTCCTCCTGGCGAGCAGTCGCGAGGTCTACGGCGAGCCGTTCCGGCTGCCCGTCGTCGAGGCCGATCCCTTCGCGCCGATCAACGTCTACGGCCGCTCCAAGGTGGCGGCCGAACATCTGGTCGCGCACGCCAGGGCCAGGGGCCTGCACACCCAGATTGCCCGCTACGCCAATGTCTACGGCTGCATCGAGGATCATCCCGATCGGGTGGTGCCGGCCTTCGCCCGGGCCGCCGCCACCGGCGGGCTGATGCATGTCCGCGGTGCCGACAACACCTTCGATTTCACCCATGTCGAGGATGTCGCCCGCGGCACGGCACGGCTCGTCGAGGCACTGCTCGCCGGCGAGCGCGACCTGCCGCCGGTGCAGTTCGTCACCGGCGAGCCGACCTCCTTGCGGACACTCGCCCGTAGCGCCTACCGGCTGGGCTGCGGTCGCGCCCGCCTCGTCGAGGAGCCGACCGTGGGCGGCACCGTCGCACGGTTCTGGGGTGACCCGGCGCGCGCCCGCAGCCTGCTGGGCTGGGAGGCGTCGATCACCCTCGAGAGCGGCCTGAAGACGATGATCGACGACTTCGCCCGCGCCCTGCTCGGCGCCGACCGCTCGCTGGTCGCCTGAGTGGGAAAGAGCGGCCGATGAGCGGGGCCTTGGTCGACGCGAGCCGGCCGGACCGCGTGCCGGCGCGGCGCATCGGCGCTGTGGCCGCGGCCGGTGCCGCACCGCCGGCGACCGCCGCTGGACCGGTCGCGAGCGCGATTTGGCCCTTGGTCGTCATCCTGATCGCCGCCGTTTTTCTGCAGCGTTTCGCCGTGCCGGTGGCCGACGGCCAGCTCGGCTTCGGGCTGGTCATCGGGCTGCTGATCGCCGCTTGGGGGGCGCTCACCGGCCGGCTCGTCGTCGAGCCCACCCGCTTCGTCCTCTACTGCGTGACGCTGGCGGCGATTCTCGTCGCCATCGCGCTCGCCGGGCGGCCGTTCTCGGTGTTGTCGCTGGCGATGTTCTGCCTGCTCTACCTGCCCTTCATCCTCGTGCTGCCGTTGCCGGCCGGCGACTATCGCCGGCTGCTCGGTCGGTTTCAGACGATCGCCCTCGTCGTCGCCGGCTCCGGCGTGGTGCAGTTCTGCGTGCAGTTCGTGCTCGGCGCCGCGTGGATGTTCCCGTTCGACCGGCTGCTGCCGGCACCGTTTTTCATCCCCGGCTTCAATCTCGTGATCGAAGTCACCGGCGGCATCATCAAGTCGACCGGGCTCTGGCTGCTGGAGCCCTCGCATCTCTCGCAGCTGATGGCGATCGCCGTGGTGGTCGAACTCGTCTGGTTTCGCCGACCCGTCGTCCTCGCCGGTCTGGGCATCGGGCTGCTGCTCTCCTTCTCGGGCACCGGTCTTCTGCTTCTCGCGGTGTTCTTGCCGGTGCTGCTGATTGCCAATGGCTTCGGGAGCTGGCTCGTCGCCGGACTGTTGCTCTGCGTTCCAGCACTCTGGGCCTTGGCCGATACCTTCCCGGTCGACTACTTCGTGGCCCGTCTCGGCGAGTTCTCCAGCCCGCAGGCCAGCGGGTCGATGCGCTTCTTCGGCCCCTATCGGGCGACGGCCGATGTCTTTGCCGGGCGGCCCGACCTGCTGCTGTTCGGTGTCGGACCCGGCGGCATGGCCGACGCGCTCTACTACTTCGACTACGCGGTCCAGGATTCGTCCTGGCTCAAGCTCCTCGTCGAGTACGGCCTGATCGGTGCCGTGCCGTTCGCGGTCTTCTACGCCTATTGCCTGTTCGCCGGCTGCCCCGATCGGCGGCTGGCCGCAGCCCTGCTCTTTCAGGTGCTGTTCCTCGGCGGGTTCCTGCTCGGCTACCACGTCCAGTTTCTCTTGCTGGCCCTGGTCGTCTGGCCGCGCGTCGAGCCCGCGATCGCCTTGCGCCCACTTTCTGGCGGTTCGAACCCATGATCGACACCTCCCACACGCCGTTGCGCACGCTCGGCCGGCCCGTCGGCCGACGCGTCGGCCTGCCGCTCGGCCGCCCGCTCGGCCGCGTCGCGTCGACCCTCGGTCTCGTCGTCGCGAGCGTCGAGGCAGGGCTCGCCGCTTGCGCCATCGTGCTGGGGCTGACCCGCACGGTCGGCCAGCCGGGGCCGTTCGGCCTGGTGGCCGCAGTGGCGATCGGGGTCGCCCTGGTCGTTCTGCTGCACGCGATGCGCGGCTATGCCTGGTCGCGGCTGCGCCAGCCCGAGCCGCTGCTGCCGTCCCTGGTGCTGCTCGGCGCCCTGTCGATCGCCGCCGGCCTGTCGATCATCGGCGCGGTCGACGCGCAGCACGTGCTCCGTGTCTCCGATGTGTTGCTCGTGGCCTGTGTCTTCGTCCTCCTGGTCGCTGGCGGTCGCGTGCTTCTGGCCATGGCCATCGCCCGGGTCGAGGCGCAGGGTGGGCTGCGCCGGCAGGTCGCCGTGCTGGACCTCTTGCCCCCGGGGGTGGGGCTGGATCGCACTGCCCTGCAGCAGTTGCTCGATCAGGAGCACGGTTGTCCCTGCGCGCCGGTGATCGTGCCGGCGACCCACCCCCTGGTCCATCGCGCCTCGCTGCCCGGCGCCACCGATACCGAGACCTGGCTCGCGAACTGCGTCGAGGCGGTACGCTGGGCCGAGGCGATCACCGTGGTGGCCTTGCCGATCACCGGGCCGAGCCCCGCACCGGCGAAGCTCGGCCGGCTGCTGGAGGCCCTCGAGGTGGTGCCGGTCCGGGTCGGGCTCGCCGTACCGCTGCCCCACGCGCCTGCGGGCTTCGCCGTCAATCGGGTGCACGAGGCGCCGCTCGGTGCCGCGGATCGCGCGCTCAAGCGGGGAACCGATATCGTCGTCGCTGCCGCGATGCTGGTCTTCTTCGGGCCCTTGCTGCTGCTCACGGCGCTGGCGATCAAGCTGGAGACGCCGGGGCCGGTGTTCTTCCGCCAGGTGCGCCGCGGCTACAACAACTGCCGTTTCGACGCGCTCAAGTTCCGCTCGCTCCGGCACGAGCAGGCCGACCCTCTGGCCGACCGGCTGGTGACCAAGGGCGATCCCCGGGTCACCCGGGTGGGCGCCTTCATCCGCCGCACCAGCATCGACGAGCTGCCGCAACTGCTCAATGTGCTCAAGGGCGACATGTCGCTGGTCGGCCCGCGTCCGCATCCCTTGAACGCCAAGGCCGGCGGCCGGCTCTACGAGGAGGTGGTCGAGCGCTTCCAGCGCCGCTACCGCGTCCGCCCCGGGATCACCGGCTGGGCCCAGGTCAACGGCCTGCGCGGCAACACCGAGACCGAGGACCACCTGCAGCGCCGGGTCGACTTCGATCTCGACTACATCCGCCGCTGGTCCCTCTGGCTCGACCTCCTGATCCTCCTGAAGACCCCCTGGGCCACGCTCAAGGGCGAGAACGCGCATTGATCGGAACAGCCATGCTGCCGCTCACCATCGGAGCACTCGGGCTCCTCTGCCTCGCGATCGGCCTCTACCCGTTCGGGCCCTACCAGCTCAGCCTGCTGGTCGCCCGCCGGCTGCGCCCGGCACCGCCCGTGCCGCAGCCGGCACCGGACGCCCCGGCCGAGAGCTTCGCCATCTGTCTTTGTGCCTACAACGAGGAGCGGACGATCGAGGCCAAGGTCGACGACCTGCTGCGGCTGCGCCATGCTGCGGGCGCGCTCGAGATCCTCGTCTATGTCGACGCCGCCAGCGACCGTACGGCCGAGCTCCTCGAGCCCTATCGCGACCGGATCCGGCTCGTCGTCTCGCCCGAGCGGCGCGGCAAGACGCACGGCATGAACCTTCTGGTTTCGATGACCAGCGCCTCGATCGTCATGTTCACCGACGCCAATGTCCGCATCCAACCCGATGCCGTGGCCGTCCTGCGCCGCTGGTTCGCCGATCCCACGATCGGCTGTGTCTGCAGCCACCTGACCTATGTCAACGACGCCGAGGGGGCCACGGCCGCCGTGGGCTCGGCCTATTGGCGGCTCAACGAATGGACCCGCGGCCTCGAGACCGCCACGGGCTCGGCGATCGGTGGCGACGGCTCGCTCTTCGCCATCCGCCGGGCGCTGCACGAGCCGGTGCCGCTGGGCCTGTTCGACGACCTCTATCTGCCGCTGACCGTGCTGTTGCAGGGCCGCCGGGTGGTCCGCTCGCCCGAGCTTCGCGCCTTCGAGCCGCATACCACCGCGGCTGCGGACGAGTTCAAGCGCAAGATCCGGATCGCCTGCGAGTGCATGGCGGTGCACGCGACGCTCTGGCCGAAGCTCCGGCAGCTCGATGCCTGGCACCTCTACAAATACGTCATGTACCGGCTGATGCGCTGGATCGGCGGCTGGTTCATGGCGGCTGGTGCGATACTGCTCACCGTCGCCGCCGTGCTGCTCCTCGGCCTCGTGCCGACGCTCGCTCTGGCGCTGCTCGCGGCAACGAGCTTCGGGGTCGGGCTCGGGCTGCGCCTCGGCCCGGTCGAGCAGGTCTGGAACATGCTCCTGGCCTTCGCCGGCAATGCGCTCGGCGCCTGGCGGGCGCTCCGCGGTGAGCGGGCCGTCACTTGGAACGTCGCGGCCTCGGCGCGCCCCGGCAGCGCCGACAGTCGTCCCGGCGACATCCGGACCGCGAGCTGAGGGCCGCGCCGATGCATGTCGCCCTGGTCGATCCGAGCGAGTTCAGCCCGCCCTACGACGCAGCACTGGCGCGCGGGCTCGCCGCCGCCGGGCATCGGGTGACGCTGCTCGGCGAGGCCGGCGGGGTTCTGGCGGGAGAGCCCGGGCTCGACCATGTGGGCCATTTCTACCGGCCGCTCGCGACCCCGCTCGGGCGACGGCTGGCGGGCAAGGCCGCGCGGCTCGCCAAGGGGGCCCTGCACGGCCTCGATCTCTGGCGGCTGCCGGCCCGGCTGCGGGCGCTCGAGGTCGAGGTGATCCACCTGCAATGGGCGCCCCTGCCGCTCCTCGACCAGGCCTTTCTCCGACGTCTGCGCCGGGTGGCGCCGGTCGTCTTCACCGCCCACGACACCGTCCCCTACAACGGGGCCGAGCCCTGGCTGATGGCCGCCGGCGCGCGGCGGCTGATCGCGGCCGCCGATGCCGTCGTCTGCCACACCGAGCAGGGCCGCCGCCGGCTGCTGCGGCAGGGCGTGCCGGCGCACCGCCTGCATGTCGTCCCGCACGGCCTCATCGGTCGCCGCCTCGATGCCGATCCGGTACCGGCCGACCGCATCCGTCTGCTGCAGTTCGGCCAGATCAAGCCCTACAAGGGGATCGACGTGCTGCTGGAGGCGCTCGGTCGGCTCGCCCCCGCCGAGCGGGCCCGCCTGCGCGTCGGCATCGTCGGCAAGCCGCATTGCGACCCGGCACCGCTCGTGGCCCGGGCGAAAGCACTGGGGCTCGACGATTGCCTGACCTTCGCGTTCGGCTTCGTGCCCGAGGCCCGGGTCGACGCGCTCTTCGCCGACACCGATGCGCTGCTCTTTCCCTATCGCGATATCGAGGCGAGTGGGGTGCTGATGCAGGCGGTGGCCGCCGGCCTGCCGGTCGTGGCCTCGCGCATCGGCGCCTTCGCCGAGCTTCTGGCGCACGGCCGCGAGGGTCTGCTGGTCCCGGCCGGCGACCCGGCGAGCCTGGCTGCCGCCCTGCGCCGCCTGATCGGTGCACCCGAGCGACTTGCCGCCATGCGTAGCGAGATGCGCCGCTTGCGCGATCGTTTCCCCGACTGGGCGGCGATCGGGCAACAGACCACCACCGTCTACGCGAGCGCGCGGGCGAACCGCGCCGGCGGCCGGCTCGCCGGTGCCACCACGCCCGGCCCACAACGTCGATCGACGGGAGCCACTTGATGGATCAGCCCATGATGCGCGAGACCCGAGGCGTCAGCATCGTCATTCCGAACTACAATTACGGCCGCTTCGTCGGCCAGGCGATCGACAGTGCGCTCGCACAGACCCATCCGCTGGTCGAGGTGATCGTCGTCGACGACGGCTCGACCGACGACTCGCGCGCGGTGATCGAGCGCTACGGCGAGCGGGTGACCGCCGTTTTCCAGTCCAATGCCGGGCAGAACGCCGCCTGTGCCGCGGGCTTTGCGCTGGCTCGCTTCGATATCGTGGTGTTTCTCGATTCCGACGACATGCTGTTGCCCGAAGCGGCGGCGACCATCGCCGCTCGCTGGCAGCCCGGGACCGCGAAGCTCCAGTTCAAGCTGGAGACGATCGACGGGGGCGGCCGGCGGACCGGCTTTCGCTGGCCCAAATACCCCGATGCGATGGCGCCCGAGCGCGTCGCGAGCGAGCTCTTGGCCACCGGCGGCTACCCGTCGCCGCCGACCAGCGGCAACGCCTATGCCCGCCATCTGCTCGATGCCGCGACCCCGTTCGAGGGGCACAGTTTCGTCGACAGTGTGCTCAACACGATCGCCCCGCTCTACGGTGAGGTGCACACCCTCGACATCGTTCTGGCCCTCTACCGGGTGCACGGCAGCAACAACTGGGCGCAGCAGGTGATGACCGCGGAGCGCTTCGCCTACTACGCCGCGAGCGAGCGACGCCGCATGGCGATTCTGGCGACGCATTGCGCGCGGCTCGGCCGGCCGTTCGCCGGCCCCGAGGTGATCGAGAACTCGATCTATCTGCGCGAGGTCGAATTGGTCCGGGCCAAACTGGCTAAGGGTGGCGGTATGCGCGAGCTCGTCGGCAACGGCATCGGCGCCGTTCGCGTCGCTTGTGCCCAGCCCGGCGGCGGCGCCCACAAGCTGCTGCGCGCCGCCTGGGCCGCCGCGGTGGCGCTGGCGCCGCGCCCGCTGGCCGAGCGGCTGATCGCCATGCGCTTCGTCCAGGCGGCTCGGCCCCGCCTCGCCGAGCGGCTGATCACCCGCCTCGAACGGCGCCCCGCCGGACCGCTGCAGCCGGTGCCGGCGGGCAAGATCACAGCTTGAGCGCGGCATCGACCTGCGGCGGGCCGCCGCGTCGGTCGCCGGACGGCGACGGCCCCGGCCCGATCGCGGGCCGCACGGTCGCGCACGGTGCGGCCTGGCGGTTCGTCGAGGCGTTCGGCGGCGAGGGCCTGTCGCTGCTCGTCTTCGTCGTCATGGCGCGGCTCCTGGTGCCCGAGGATTTCGGTGTCGTCGCACTCGCCGGCGTGCTGATCGCTGCCTGTCAGGTGCTGCTGACCGGTGCCCTGCCGGATGCCGTGGTCCAGGGTGAGACGCTGAGCGAGCGACGCCTCGCCACGGCCTTCTGGGGCAATATCGGGCTCGGCGTCGTGCTCATGCTGCTGGTCGTCTGCGTGGCCGGGCCGCTCGCCCGGTTCTTCGCGGAGCCGGCCCTCGCCCCGGTCTTGACGGCGCTGGCAACGATCCTGCCGATCACCGCGGCGGCCAGCATCCTGCAGGCCCGCTTCGTCCGCCGGCTCGCCTTCAAGATCGTCACCCTGCGGGTGCTGGCGGCCATCGCGACGGGCGGCTTCGTCGGCCTCGGCCTGGCCGCGGCGGGGGCCGGTGTCTGGGCCCTCGTCGCCCAGCAGCTCGCCCACATGACCACCGGTCTCGTCGTCGTGGTGCTGGCCGATCCCTGGCGCCCGAAGCTCGTCGTCGACCAGCGCGAGGCTACCGCACTCGCCCGCTTCACCGTGCCGCTCCTCGGGACGCATCTGACCCGCTTCGCCGGGCAGAAGCTCGATCTGGCGCTGCTCGGCCTGTTCCTGCCGGCCGCCTCGGTCGGTCATTACTTTCTCGCGACACGGATCATCTTCGCCCTCGGCATGGCGACCTACTACACCATCTCGACGCTGACCCTGCCGGTGCTGGCCCGGCTCAAGGAATGGCCCGAGGCGCTGGCGGATGCCACCGCCCGGACCCTCTGGTTGACCACCGCCCTCTGCCTGCCGGCCGGCCTCGGTGTCGCCCTGATCGCCGAACCGTTGGTGTTGCTCGCCTTCGGTGCCGCCTGGGCGCCGAGCATCCTGCCGCTGCAACTGCTCGCGGCCTTGGGGATCTTCTTCGCCATCGGGCTGGTCGCGGGTCGGGTCCTGGTCGCGACCGGCGAGCCGGCGCTGTGCTTTCGCCTGACGCTGATCAACACCGTGGCCTTTCTGCTGTTGGTCGCCGCCGCCGCCCCCTCCGGCCTCGCTGCTGTGGCACTGGCGGGTAGTCTCGCCAACGCGCTGTTGCTGCCGGCCTATCTGCTGGCCCTGCGCCGGACGGTCGGCCTCGATCTCGCCGCATTCGCCCGCGCCCAGCTGCCGATCTGGCTCGCCGCCGGGCTGATGAGTGCTGCCGTCCTCTTCGTCGACGGCAGCGTCGGCCAGGCGCTCGCCGCCCCCTGGCGCCTCGGGCTCGGTATCCTGACCGGTGTCGTCGCCTTTGCGGCCGCCCTCGCACTCCTCGCCGCGAGCACGGTGGCGGCGATTCTGGCGAGCCTCGGGCTCGGTCGCGACGGCCGACCACACACTGCCGCCGAAGCGCGCCGAGCGTAGCGCCGTGCTCGACCTGCCCCCCGATCTGCCGCCTGTTCATCTGACCTTCGAGGACCGCTTCGAGGTCTTCAACCACGCCGCCGGCCCCTGGCGCACCCGCTTCAAGTGGGACGGCATCGGTGCCTTCACCCTGCCCGACAACGGCGAGCAGCAACTCTATGTCGACCCGGCCTTCACCGGCGACGGCAGCGAGCCCCTGGGCCTCGACCCGTTCCGCCTCGAGGACGGCGCACTCGTCATCAGCGCGACGCGGGCCCCGGCCGAGCTCGCCGATCGGCTTTGGGGCTACCCCTACCTCTCCGGCATGCTCTCGACCTTGGACAGCCACGCCCAGACCTACGGCTATTTCGAGATCCGCGCCCGGATGCCGAAAGGGCAGGGCTTCTGGGTCTCGCTCTGGCTGCTGCCGGTGCGCTACGCATGGCCGCCCGAGCTCGACATCGCCGAAGTGCTCGGCCACGCGACGACCTCCCTCTACCTCAATCTGCATTCGCGGGTACCGGACTCCGGCCCGCCGTTCGTGCCGCTGCCGGCGGCGGACCTCGCGGCCGGCTTCCACGACTATGCCGTCGCCTGGCGGCCGGACACGATCACCTGGTATCTCGACGGCGAGGCGCTGCAGAGCTGGCCCACCCCGGCCGACATGCACGAGCCGATGCATCTCCTGGCGACGCTGGCGGTGGGCGGCCATTGGACCGGGCCACCCGATGCGACCACACCCTGGCCGGGTGAGCTCGCCATCGACCGTGTGCGCATCTTCCAGTTCGACGACCTCGCGACCCCGTCATCACCCTGAAGGTGCCGAATCGCAATGCTGAAGAGCACTGCCATAACCCGATATGATCGCGGTCTCGGCGCCTGCGTCGGATGCGATCGAGGAGGTTAAGACAATCCTGACGACAACTGGCCTGACGACAACTGGCCTGACGACAACTGGCCTGACGACAACTGGCGACGGGACGAGCCGGCGGGTCGAGGCGGCGAGCGCCACCGCGGCGTTCGAGCGGTGACCGACGGCACCGGCCCGCCGCCCGCCCCATCTTCCGGCACGGATCGGACACGATTGGCGATAGCCCGATGAACCGCGATCTCGAACCGAGCGACCCGCAGGAGCGGCCCATCCGGTCTGCCGCAGCCGCACTGCCACGCCCGTTCCCCTACCGCTACGGGCCGGCGGACACCGGGGCTTTCGCCGCCATCGATCCCGAGACCGCGAGCCGAGCATTCGACGGCATTTCCATCAAGGATCTGCTGCGCCTCCTCGCCGGGCGCAAGCTTATCCTCGTCTCGGCGGCGCTGCTCGGTCTCGGCCTCGGCCTCGTCATGGCCGAACTCCGGCCGAACCGCTTCGCGGCCGAGGGGTTGCTGGTCATCGACACCGCCAGGCTCACCATTCCCGAGCTCAGCCCGCTGGTCTCCGGCCGCACGGTCGAGCCCTGGGGCGGGCGCAGCGAAGCGCGAATCCTGACCGCACGCGAGACGGTGGCGGCGGCGGTCGACGCGCTCGACCTCGTCGACGAGCCGGCCTTCAACCCGACGCTCGCCCCGCCGTCGTTCGTTCGGCTGATCGCCGCACCCTGGCTGCCCGAGCCCGTCGCCGCCCTGCTCCAGACCTGGGCGCCGACCAGCTGGCTGGAGCATCGACCGGATCGCGGTGCCGCGGTGCGCGCCGCGATCATCGACCAGCTGCAAGGCCGGCTGGAGGTCTTCAGCGAGGAGCGCAGCTACGCCATCACGCTCGGCTTGCAGGCCCCGACGCCGGAACTCGCGGCCGCCGTGGTCAACGCGGTGATGGCCGCCTATGTCGAGCGCGACCGCACGGCCAAGCAGGCCAATCTCGTCGAGGCCCGGGCCGAGCTGGAGCGGCGGCTGGAGGAGATCGGCGCCGAGCTCGCCGCCGCCCGGCTGGCCCTCGGCGAGCTCGAGGGACGCAGCGAGCTCTTGCTCGGCGAGGCCGGGACGATCAGTGCCCGCAATCTCGACGCGCTGCTCGGCGAGGCGCAGGATCTGCGGATCGAGCAGGAGCGGGTCCGCGCCGACCTCGAGCGGGTCGAGGCGGCACTCGGCGGCCGGGCGGAGGTCGTGCTGCGCGGCGATATCGTCACCCCGACCCTGGACCAGCTCTGGGCGGACGTGGCCCTCACCAACCGGGATCTCGCCGAGGCGCGGCAGACGCTCGGCCCCTTGCACCCGACAATCCAGGCCTTCGCCGCGAAGCTCGAAGGATTGCAGCGCGAGATTCTGGCCGAGGTGCGCAGCATCCGCGGCGGGCTCGAGCGGGAGGCGGCACTGCTCGACCAGCGCGCGGCGCGGCTCGAGCGGTTGATCGACGAAGCCGAGGGCCGCGCCGGTGCGAGTGCCGAGGGCCGGGTCGGCATCGAGCTCGCGCGCCAGGAAGTGCAGAGCCTGCAGAACCTCTACGATCTCTACCGCGAACGGCTGGAGCAGACGGTGGTGAGCCCGGCGCTCGTCGCCGCCGATGCGCGGATCGTCTCGAAAGCCGAGCCGCGCTTTCGGCCGGTCGGGCCCGGCCGCAAGCTGCTCGGCGCGATCGGCGGGGTGATCGGTCTGACCCTGGGGGCCGGGCTCGTGGTGGCCCGGCGCTGGCTCGGTGAGCGGGTGCAGGAGCCCGCGGACATCCGGCGCAGTACCGGCCTTGCGGTGCTCGGCGCCCTGCCGAGCCTCGGTCGCCGCCGGGGCTCGCTCGTCGATGCGGTGATCGACGCGCCGGACGGCGAGACCAGCGAGACGCTGCGCGCCCTGCTCGCCGGGCTGAGGGCACCGCATTTCGGCGAGCCGCCGCAGATCCTGCTCGTCACCTCCGGCAATGCCGGTGACGGCAAGACCTCGTTCAGTCTGGCGGCGGCCCGGGTCGCGGTGCGCGAAGGGCTGCGCTGCCTCGTCGTCGAGGGCGACCACAAGCGGCCGGGGCTGCGCCGCGCGCTCCGTGGCAGGGCCGGCGACCTCGGCGAGGCCCGCCCCGACGACAAGCCCTTGCCCTATACCATCGTGGTCGACCAGGCGGGTGGCGCGCATGTCCTGGTCGCCGAGCCGGGCGCCGAGCTCGCCCCTTCACTGCTGCGCGGCGAGCGCCTCAAGCTGCTGTTCGCCAATGCCCGCAGCTTCTACGACCTCGTCATCATCGACGCCCCGCCGCTGCTGGCGACCGCCGACGCCCTGCTCCTGGCGGAGCACGCCGACGTGGCACTCCTGGTGGCGGCGGCCGGGCGGACCGACACCACGGGGCTCGCGACCAGTGCGGCACGGCTGGCGCAGAGCGGCTGCCCGCTCGCCGGGGTGGTGCTCAATCGCTGCCCGGCGCCCTTGCCCAAGGCGCACAGCTTCGCCGGCTACGCGCCGCGCCGCCGGGCGGGCAGCCTCGCCTATTGAGGCGGCCGGGGCGGCATCCCCGGTACCGGTTGGCCGACCGGTCCGAGCACGGCGAGCACGGCCGAACGATGCTCGCGCCGATAGATGACGATGATCACCAGCACCGAGCAGAGCGCGAACAGCCACGACTGGATGAACCAGGAGAGGGCGGCGAGGCCGAAGTAGTAGGCGCGCATCGCCCGGTTGAAATGATCCGACGCCCGCCCGGCGACCACCGCCATCTGCTCGGCCATGGCGAGGGTCGGCGGTTCCTGGTCGTGCGGCGCGGCGCCGATCAGGATCGCCACGTAATTGAACTGGCGCAGCGACCAGGTGAACTTGAAGAAGGCGTAGATGAAGACGACGATCAACAGCAGGATCTTCAGATCCCAGACCAGCGGGCTGGAGCGCTCGGCGAACGGGATCTCGGCGGCGATGGCGCGTGCCTGTTCGCTCGCCCCGAGGACCGCGACGAAGCCGCCGACGATCAGGATCGCGGACGAGGCGAAGAACGAGACGTTCTGCACCAGCACCTGAACGACCTGAATGTCGACCATGCGGTTGTCGCGCATCAGCATCTGCCGCATCCAGGCCTGTCGATACTCGTCCATGCGCCGCATCAGCGAGCGCCGGTCGAGGCGGAAGAAATCGACGATCAGCCAGTAGCCGAGCCAGCAGCCGAAGAAGACCAGGGGGGCGACGACCTCGAGCCAGCTCGCCTCGGCCAGCACCGCCTGCACGAGCCGGAACCCCTCCCCATCGCTTGCGGCCGTCTCTGCCAATGCCCTTCTCTCCGCCGAGCCGGATGCACCTGCAGACCTAGCCGCTTGCCGTCCCGGCGTCACCCCGGATGGGGGGCAGTCGGACGGCGGCGCCGGCGGCTGCCCGCTGCCGTTGCCCGAGGCGCGACAACGGCCGCCGCGCCTCGCTTTCCTGTCGCTCTGTCGGCCGGCCGCGCTATGCTGCGCCGGGGCCAGTGTGAGGCCGAGAGGAACAGGCGATGCTCTATGTCGGCGCTGCCGCCGTCCGGGATCGTTGATGCGTGAACCACGGGTGACAAGGCGGCTGGCGGCGATCCTCGCGGCCGACGTCGTCGGCTACAGCCGCCTGACCGGCCTCGACGAGGAGGGCACGCTCGCCCGGTTGAAGGCGCTGCGCCGCGAGCTGATCGACCCGGCCATTGCCGCGGCCGGCGGGCGCATCGTCAAGACCACGGGCGACGGCCTCCTGGTCGAGTTCCCGAGCACGGTCGACGCCGTCCGCTGCGCCATCGAGATGCAGCAGGAGTTGCGGGCGCGCAATCTCGGCATGGCAGCCGATCAGCGTCTCGACTGGCGAATCGGCATTCATCTCGGCGACGTCGTGGTCGATCACGACGACCTGTTGGGCGACGGCGTCAACATCGCGGCACGCCTCGAAGCCATCGCCGAGCCCGGTGGCATCGCGATCTCGGAGGACGTCTGGCGCTACGCCATGGGCAAGGTCACCGCCACTGTCGTCGATGCCGGCGCAAAACGTCTGAAGAACATCGCCCGGCCGCTGCGGGTCTTCCGGCTCGATCCCGCGGCGCCGCTGTCGGCAGCGTCGGCAGGCCCGGCACCGCCGGCCGCCGCGAAGCCCTCGATCGCCGTTCTGCCCTTCATCGACATGAGCGGCGATTTCGAGCAGGCGTTCTTCGCCGACGGGCTCACCGAGGATATCATCACCACGCTCTCGAAGCTCGCCGGTCTCGGCGTCACCGCCCGCCACTCCAGCTTCGTCTACAAGCATCGCGCCGTCGACGTTCGCGAGGCGGCGCGGCAGCTGGGCGTGCGCTATGTTCTCCAGGGCAGTGTGCGCAAGAGCGGCAACCGCATCCGCATCACCGCCCAGCTCATCGATGCCGAGAGCGGCGTCAATCTTTGGGCCGAGCGCTACGATCGGGCGATCGACGACATCTTCGCCGTCCAGGACGAGATCACCCTGGTGCTCGCGACCGAGCTGCAGGTCGAGCTGACCGAGGGTGAGCAGGCGCGGCTGCAGTATACGACGACGAGCAACATCGGTGCCTGGACGCATTGGGTGTAGGGGCTGTTTTATTATCGCGCCGGGGTTACCCGGGAGAACGACACGCGGGCCCTGTCCCATTGGGAGCAGGCCCTGGCGCTCGACCCCGACTCGGCGGCTTTGAACAGCCGGCTCGGCTACCTGCATTGCTCCAACGCTCGCTTCGGCTGGTGGGACGATCGCGCCACCGCAATCGAGAAGGCGCGCACCTATATCGATCGCGCGCTCGCAATCGATCCCGAGAACCCGGATGCCTGCCTGCGAGCCAGCCAGCTGCTGCTGCTCGAGGAGCGCTGGGACGAGGCCGCGGCGTACGCGCGGCGCGCGGTGCGCCTGGCCCCGAATGCGGCGGACAGTGCATCCATGGCCTGCTTCATCCTGGCGGCGGCGGGCTATCCCACCGAGGGCATCATCTCGGGCCAGCGCGCCTCGACCCTGACCCCCGAGCCGCCCGGTCAGTATCTGGGTAATCTCGGCTACGCCTACCGCCTGGCTGGACGCCTCGAGGAAGCGACCAGCGCATTCGAGGCCTATCACGCTCGTCATCCGGGTTTCGGCCTGGTCGACCTCGTGATCGTTCGGCACGCGAGCGGACAGCCGGAGGACGCGCGGCAGATCGCCGAGCAGCTGCTGGCCTTTCGTCCGGATTTCACCGTCCGCACCTGGGAGAAGACCCAGTTGCGCCGGGATCCGGAGGGACTCGCGACGGATATCGAGGCGCTGCTGGCGGCCGGCCTGCCGCGTAGCTGACGGCAACGCGCGCTCGCCGCTTGCGACCGCACCGTCCAGGGCCTAACTCTCCGCCATGCCAACCCATCCGTCGTCTGCCTTTCGCCCGCGGATCGGCGTCACCCTCGATGCCGAGCAGCCGGGCGGCTATTCCAAGTTCCCCTGGTTCGCGTTGCGCCAGAACTACGCGAGTTCGCTCGTCGAAGCCGGTGGCCTGCCGGTGGCGCTGCCGCACGTGCCGCCGGAACTGGTCGACGCCTATCTCGACCAGCTCGACGGCGTGGTCGTCACCGGCGGGGCGTTCGACATCGACCCCGCCCTCTACGGTGCGACGGAGCGCCACCCGAGCGTCGGTCTCAAGGTCGAGCGGACCGCCTTCGAGTGGGCGGTGGCACAAGGGGCGCTCGCCCGCGACCTGCCGGTGCTGGGGATCTGCGGCGGCCAGCAGCTGTTGCACGTCGTGCTCGGTGGCACCTTGATCCAGCACATCCCGGACAGCATCGAAGGGGCGTTGCCGCACGAGCAGCCCAACCCGAGGGACGAGCCCGGCCACCCGGTCGCCGTGGTACCGGGCACCCGGCTGCACGCGCTGGTCGGCGCCCTGGAACTCGCCGTCAACTCCGCGCATCACCAGGCCGCCGACCGGCTCGGCGACGGCGTGGTCGTCTCGGCCACGGCCCCGGACGGCGTGATCGAGGCGATCGAGCATCCCGGCTACCGTTTCTGCCTCGGCGTGCAGTGGCACCCGGAATTCTTCATCGGCGACGGTGACCGGCGGCTGCTCGAGGGCTTCGTCGAGGCCTGCCGGCGATGACCCGGGCCACACCGGCGGCCGACCCCGCCACGCCCGAACCCGCGTCCGGCGAGCGGATCGCCAAGCGGATCGCACGGGCCGGCTACTGCTCGAGGCGCGATGCCGAGCGGCTGATCGGCGAGGGCAGGGTCGCGGTCGACGGCCGGACGATCGACAGCCCGGCACTCAACGTCACCGCCGACCAGGAGATCAAGATCGACGGCGAGCGGCTGAAGACGGCCGAGCCCACCCGGCTCTTTCGCTACTACAAGCCCGAAGGGGTGGTGACCACGGCGCGTGATCCCGAGGGCCGGCCGACGGTGATCGAGAAGCTCGGCAACGTCATGGGCCCGACGGCCCCGCGGCTGATGCCGGTGGGCCGGCTCGACATCAACTCCGAAGGCCTGCTGCTGTTGACCAATGACGGTGCCTTGAAACGGCTGCTCGAGCTGCCGTCGACGGGCTGGCTGCGCCGTTATCGGGTCCGCGTCTACGGCACGGTCGACCCGCAGGCGTTGCAGGCGCTGGAGCAGGGGATCGAGATCGACGGTGTCCGCTACGGCGCGATCAAGGCCCGGGAGACGACCCGCACCGGCGCCAATGCCTGGCTCGAGGTCGGCCTGCGCGAGGGCAAGAACCGCGAGGTGCGGCGCGTGCTCGGCCATCTCGGCCTCGAGGTCAGCCGGCTGATCCGCACCGCCTACGGCCCCTTCCAGCTCGGCGGCCTGCAGCGCGGCGAGATCGAGGAGGTCACGCCCAAGGTGCTGAAGGAACAGCTCGGCGGCATGGCCAAGGGCCTGCAGCTGCCCGAGTCACGGGGCCGGCGGGCAACCAGGTCCGCGACCGCGACGCCGGCATCCGGCACGTCTTGAGTCCACCGCGAATCATCGCCGGCAAGCATCGCGGCCGCAGGCTCGAGGTCCCATCGGGCCTCGCCGTGCGCCCGACCGCCGAACGGCTGCGCGAAGCCCTCTTCTCGATCCTCCAGCAGCTCGAGCCGCCGCTCGCCGGTGCCCGCTTCGTCGATCTCTTCGCCGGCAGCGGTGCCGTCGGGCTCGAGGCGCTGTCGCGCGGTGCGGCCCGGCTGACGGCCGTCGAGAACGACCGGGCCGCCGCCGCCGCACTTCGCCGCAATGTCGAAAAGCTCGGCGAGAGCGGGCGGGTGAAGATCGTGGTCGGCGACGCCACCCGGCTGCCCCGTGCGACCGAGCCCGCCGACCTCGTCTATCTCGACCCGCCCTATCTGAGCGGCCTCGCCGTCTCCGCCCTGCAATCGCTGGTCACTTGCGGCTGGCTGCGCCCCGCGACCCTGGTGATCGTCGAGCTTGCCGCCAGGGAGCCCTTCAGGCCACCTGCGAGCTTCACGCTGGAGGACGAGCGCCGCTACGGCGCCGGCCGCATCGTGTTGCTGCGCCCGGCGACACCAGTGCCGATCGCGCCCTCGTCGAGCGGCTGAGCCTGCAGCCGATGAGCGGTGCAGCAGATTTCCCATTTTGGGAAATTTCCTTGACGCTGAACGTGGTTTAGCGCAAGAATGCAGATCATCGCGAAGCGCACGCCGAGGCAATTCTGGATGGTGCATCATCGCGCCGAGGCACCACTTCGCGCATGGTATGCGCTGGTCGACAAGGCAGATTGGGAGGGGCCGCAGGACGTCAAGAACGTGTTCGGCGCGACCGTCGACTTCGTCGGCGACAATCGTGTCATATTCGATATCGGCGGCAACAAATATCGGCTGATCGTACGGGTCTCCTATCGGTACAAATGGGTGCTCGTCAAATTCGTCGGTACCCACAAAGAGTACGAGCGCATCGATCCGGAGACAATCTGATGGATATTCGACCACTCTACAGCGAAGCGGATTACGACTGGGCGGTGGCGGAGATCGAGCAGTATTTTTTGGAAGAGCCGAAACCGGGCACTCCGGAAGCCGCGCGGTTCGACGTGCTGGCCACCTTGATCGAGGCCTACGAGACGAAGCACTGGCCGATCGAGCCGGGCGATCCCGTCGATGCGATCCGTTACAAGATGACGATTGCCGGCCTCGAACAGGCGGATCTGGCGAAGCTTTTCGGATCCGCATCCCGCGCATCGGAAATTCTTCGTCGCAAACGGGCACTGACGATGGAGATGGTCTACAAGCTCAACCGCGAGTGGGACATTCCGGCCGAAGCCCTCGTGCGACCCTACCACCTCGACGAAACCTGAGGCACCGGCGAGCGAGTCCGGACATCGGCCGCCGGTCGTCCGACGAGGCGATCGGTCTCCTGACCGCGTCGGTAGCATGATACAGATCGGCGTCGAGTGCCCGCCGGGGCGGCGGAAAAGGGCTTATGACGCTTCGGTCAACAGTCGGATTCATCATGCCGCGCGGCGTATTTTCGAGACCTCGTCGGGTAACCCGTAGGGCAGGGCGGGAGAGTCGGTGGCCCGACCGTTCAGCGGCTCGCCGAAGCGCGGCCGAGGGGCGGCGATGAGCCTCGTGGCGGGTATCTTCGGCAGCCTCGCCTTTCTCGCTTATGCGGTCCTGGCGATCCTCGTCGTGGCCGGGCGGATCGCCCCGCCGCGTGGCCTCGTCCTGCTCTGCCTCGCCGCCAGCCTCGCTGCTGCCGGCAGCGGCCTCGCCGTCGCCTGGCTCGGGCCGGTGGCGGCGCGGCCGGCAGCACTCGCCGAGGTGCTGCTCTGGGTCGTCGTCCTCGCCGTCGCCGGCCGGCATCTGCGCGATCCCTTCGCCGGGATCGCCCTCGGCCTCGCCCTGGTGCTCAGCGTCTCGACGGTGCTCGTGGCGCCGGCCGATCCCTGGCTCATGGCCATGGCGGCGGCGGCCATCGTCGGGCTGTTTCTCGCCTCGGCGCAGATCGGCGACCACCCGGGCGACCTGTCGCCGGGGCTGCGCTGGTTGTTGCTCGCTGCGGCCTTCGGCTGCGTCGTCGACTTGGCGCTGGCCTGCCTGGCGCTCGCCGGCGCCGACCTGCAGCCGGCGCTGGAAAGTGCGCGGCCCGCGGTGCGGTTCGCCATGGCGCCCCTCTTCGCCGTGGGCCTCGCCGGGCTCGCTATGCCGAATACTTTGTCGGCTACCGGGCCGGCTACCGGGTCGGCTACCGGGCCGGCTACCGGGTCGGCTACCGGGCCAGCTACCGGGCCGGTTACCGGGCCGGGCGTCGGCCGGGCGGCGGCACCGGCCGCCCGTCGGCTCGGCCTCGTCGCAGCGGCGACCGGTGCGGCACTGCTCCTGGTCGGGCTGCTGGCCGAGCGGCTCGGCGCTGCCGCGGGCCCGGTCTTCGGCCTGGCCCTCGGGCTGCCGGCCGCACTCGCGGTCCTCGCCGCGGCCTTGCATCCCTCGGCCGGGCGCCGGCTCGAAGCCTGGACCGGCAGAATCTGGCCGAGCCACCGCTACGACTACCGCGAGGTCTGGCCCGATTTCGTCGACGTGCTGACCGGTGCCGATCCCCGGCCCAGCGACGATCTGCCCGAACGGGTCATCCGCGCCGTCGCCGGCACGGTGGGGGCGCGGGCCGGCGCCATCTGGCTCGCCGAAGGCGACGACCGCTATCGCCGGCTCGTCGTGCACGGCTGGCGTGCCACCGCCTGCGGGTCGGGCGCCGCTCCCGGTCTGGCCGCCGCCTTCGCCGCCTGCCCGCACGGCCGCGAACGCAGCGGCGGCAACGGCACCCGACACGACACCCGAACCGCCAGCCTGCTCGCCTACAGCTGGCCCGCCGATGTCGACTGGCCCGACTTCCTGCCGCCGCGCGACACCGTGTGGCTGGTCCTGCCCTTGCTGCTCAAGCAGGGCCTGTTCGGCTTTCTTCTGCTCGGCAACCCGCCGCGCCCGCGCCCTTTGGACCACGAGGACCGCGAATTGTTACGTCTAGTTGCACGGCAAGCGACGTCTTATCTCGCGGAAGACGAAGCCGCCCGACAATTGAGCAATGCCAGGCAATACGAACACTTCACCCGCCGCTTCGCCTATGTCATGCACGATGTGAAGAACGTCACCGCCGAGCTGTCCTTGACGCTCGCCAACGCCAAGCGGCATCGCGACAACCCGGCCTTCATCGACGATATGCTCGAGACCCTCGATTTTTCGGTCGCACGGATGAACCGGCTGATCGATCAGCTGCGCCAGGAACGCCAGCCTCGAGCGGAACGGGTCGCCCTGGCACCGCTGCTGCGCCGGGTCGCCGCCCGCCGGCCCGACCCGCGCCTCGTGCTCGCCGAGCCGCTGCCCGGCCTCGCCGCCAGGGTCGAGGCCGATGCGCTGGGCGCTGCCCTCGAGCATCTGGTCGACAACGCACTCGCCGCCGTGCGGCCCAGCGGCCGGGTGCGCCTCGCCCTCGACCGGCGCGACGGCATGGCGGCCGTGGTCGTCGCCGATGACGGCCCGGGCCTGCCGCCCGAGATCCTGGCAGCGGCCGGGCGGGCGCGAGCCTTCGCCAGCACCCGGCCGGGCGGGCTCGGGCTCGGCCTCGATCAGGCGCGCAACACTGTCGAGCGGGTCGGCGGCCGCTTCGATCTCGTCTCGTCGCCGGATCACGGTACCACCATCGCCCTTTGCCTGCCGGCGCTCGAGCTTCAGGAGGCGCCGGCATGACCGAGCGGCGGCTGCTCATCGTCGAGGACGACCTGGCGCTCAGAAAGCAGCTGCGCTGGTCACTCGACGGCTTCACCGTGCTGGAGGCCGGCAATCGCGAGCTGGCGTTGGCGGCGGTGCGCACCGCCGCCCCGCAGGTGGCGCTCCTCGACCTGGGCCTGCCACCCGATGCCGCCGGGGTGAGCGAGGGTCTCGCCACCCTGGCCGAGGTTCTGGCCGTCGCCCCGGCCACCAAAGTGGTGGTGATGACCGGCCAGGAGGGCCGCGAGCACGCGTTGCGCGCGATCGCCACAGGCGCCCACGACTTCCACAACAAGCCGGTCGATCCGGACCATCTGGCCCTGCTGCTCGAGCGGGCCTTCTATGTCAGCGAGCTCGAGGCCGAGAACGCCCGGCTGCTCGCCAGCAACGCGCCCGCCCGGTTCTTCGGCATGGTCGGCGACAGCCCGGCCATGCTGCAGCTCTACCGGGCGTTGCAGCGCGCCGGCCCGACCGATATCAGCGTCACGCTGGTCGGCGAGAGCGGCACCGGCAAGGAACTCGCCGCGCGCGCCCTGCACGCCGCCAGCGCTCGCGCCGAGGCGCGCTTCGTCGCGATCAATTGTGCGGCGATCCCGCCGACCCTGCTCGAGGCCGAGCTCTTCGGCTACGAGCGCGGTGCCTTCACCGGCGCCTACCGGCAGACCCAGGGCAAGATCGAGCGGGCCCAGGGCGGCACCCTCTTTCTCGACGAGATCGGCGATCTGCCGCTCGACCTGCAGGGCAAGCTGCTGCGCTTCTTGCAGGAGCGCGTGGTCGAACGACTCGGCGGCCGGCAGGAGATCGCGGTCGACGTGCGCGTGGTCTCGGCCACCCATCGCAACCTCCAGGAGCAGATCGAGGCCGGCCTGTTTCGCGAGGACCTCTACTACCGCCTCGCCGAGATCACCATCGAGATCCCGCCGCTCCGCCTGCGGGCCGGCGATGCCGTGCTGCTCGCCCGCCATCTGCTGAGCCAGTTCGGCGAGGAACTCGGCAAGCCGAACGTCACCCTCGCCCCGCAAGCCCTCACCGCGATCGACGCCTACGAATGGCCGGGCAATGTCCGCGAGCTGCAGAACCGGCTCAAGCGCGCGATGATCATGGCCGAGGGCAAGCGCATCGGCCGGGCCGACCTCGATCTCGCCGTCGACGACGATGCCGACGCCATCCTCAACATGCGCCAGGTCCGCGAGCGGGCCGAGATCGGTGCCTTGCGCCGCGCCCTCGCCCGGTCCGCCGGCAATCTTTCGAAGACGGCCCGGCTGCTCGGCGTCAGCCGCCCGACGCTCTACGATCTGCTGCGCAGCCACGGCCTGCGCGATTGACCGTGATCCCGCTGCTGCTTGCCGACGGCAGATCACCGAAGAAGTTGTAAAGTTTCTTTACATGCTTTTTGTTGCATGCCCCTGCGATACAACTTGGGCTTGACAGCTAACATACTGACGTGCTCTAGGCGATCGCGATTTGGTTGCTGTTGCGGCACCTGCAAAGCCCGCCGGCAGGGTCGGCAGGGGGCGTTTGCGATCCGCCCCGGGCCGACGTCGCCGGGCGCCGCCACAGCAACCAGGCGAAAGGGCGGCCAAGCCCACCATTTCGACCCGTTCGGTGTTGCCGGACGGGTCTTTTTTTGCCGAATGCTCGACACCCGAAGCGCCCGCGGCGCTGCACTGCCGGCCTTGTCAGGTCGTGCAGCGACGCCATTATGTCGATCGACCGACAGGTGGCAGCCGCGCCGCGTGCGCATCGCCCACGTCACTCGCCGACGCTCCTCGAGGTGCTGCTCGATGCATCAGACGACGACCGACCCGGGTTCGACCGCGACGACGACGGATCGAGCCGCCGAGACCGCCGCCGCCGACGGGCGGCCGCGCGATACGGCCGGGGCGGGCCGTTCGGCCGGTCGGGCCGCGGCGCGCTGGTGGCTCGACGATCTCGGCGCCGGCGGCCCGTTCGGCGAGGGCCGGGTCCGCTTCATCACCCTCGCCGTGATGCGCTGGGTCGCCTTCGGCGGCCAGCTCTTTACCGTCCTGTTCGTCCATTTTTCGCTCGGCATCACGCTGCCGCTCGCCTGGCTCTTGCCGGTGCTCGCCTTGACCTTCGTCGTCAACGCGACGCTCCAGGTGCGGCGGGCACCGACGGCCCGGCTCGGCGAGCGGCCGATGTTCGCCCTTTTGTTGTTCGACGTGCTGCAGCTCGCCTACCTGCTCGGCGTGACCGGCGGCCTGCAGAACCCGTTCGTCCTGCTCCTGGTCCTGCCGGTCGGGCTGGGTGCCGCCATATTGAACCGCACGTTCACCGCCGCCCTGACCGCAGCCGCTCTGCTGGCGCTGGTGGTGATGGCCGGCCTCCCGAGCGAGCTGCCCTGGATCGACGGCAGCCTGCGCCTGCCACCGCTCTATCTCTTCGCTTCCTGGCTCTCGATGTCGCTCACCATCCTCCTGGTCGCGGGCTACGTCTGGCGCCTCGCCGACGACGCGCGGCGCCATGCCCTGGCACTTTCGGCGACGCAACTCGCATTGGCGCGCGAGCAGGAGCTCTCGGCTCTGGGCGGGCAGGCGGCGGCAGCCGCCCATCTCCTCGGCACGCCGCTCGGGACGATCAACATCATCGCCAAGGAACTGGTGCGCGAACTGCCGTCGGACAGCCCGCTCAAGGAAGATGCCGACGAGCTGCTGGCGCAAGCCCAACGCTGCCGGGAAACGCTCGCCAGCCTCGGGAGCGGCCGCCGCGACACGGCGCACTCGGCGTTCACCCGAGCCCCGCTCTCCGGCCTGCTCAACACCATCGCCGAGCCCTACCGCAGCAGTGTCATGGATATCGAGGTGACGGTCGACGTCGCCGAAGGGCTGAGCGAGCCGCGGGTCAGTCTCGCCCCGGAGTTGCGCCACGCCATCGCCAACCTGATCGACAACGCGGTACGGTTCGCCGAGCGCCGGGTCGACATCGCGGTCCTGGTCGTACCGGGCGGGGTGACCGTCGAGATCGCCGACGACGGTCCGGGCTTCAAGCCCGAGGTGCTCGACTGGCTCGGCGAGCCCTATTTCTCGACCCGCCGCAAGGAAGGCGGGCTCGGGCTGGGCGTGTTTATCGCCAAGACCCTCCTTGCCCGGACGGGTGCCGAAGTGCACTTTACCAATCGAGACAAGTTGTCCCACCGAACAAAAGGTGCTTTGGTCAGAATCGGTTGGCCGACCGGCGCCCTTGAACAGCTTGAACGGGAGCCTACCCGTGACGATTGAGATGGAAACACTGAACGAACCGACACAGCATCGCTTCTCGAGTACCGAGCCGCCGGTGCTGATGCTGGTCGACGACGACGCCCCGCTGCGCCGCAGTCTGCAGCGCGCGATGGAACGCCGCGGCTTTCAGGTCTATGCCGGCGAGAGCTTGAAGGAAGGGCTGAACATCGCCCATTCGATCAAGCCGGCCTATGCGGTGATCGACCTGCGGCTCGAGGACGGCTCGGGGATCGATCTGGTCGCCCGGATCCGCGAGCTGCATCCGAATACCCGGATCGTGGTGCTCACCGGCTACGGCAACATCGCCACGGCGGTGGCCGCCATCAAGGCGGGTGCCGTCGACTACATCGCCAAGCCGGCCGACGCCGACGACGTCATCGCCGCCCTCTTGAGCACCGGCAGCGGCCTGCCGCCACCGCCGCAGAACCCGATGTCGGCCGACCGGGTGCGCTGGGAGCACATCCAGCGGGTCTTCGAGCAGTGCAACCGCAACGTTTCCGAGACCGCCCGTCGGCTCAACATGCATCGCCGCACCCTGCAGCGGATCTTGAACAAGCGGGCACCGCGCGAATAGCGCCGGCGCCGGCGCGTCGCTTGCCAGGCAGGGAGGGGAGACGAGATGAGCGCCGGTCGTGAGACGGCAAGCAGTGACCCGGCGGGCGGTGCGGCGGGCAAAGTGCTGCTGGTCGACGACGACGCCCCGCTGCGCCGCAACCTGGTTCGTGCCCTGGAGAGGCTCGGCTACACGATCGCCACGGCCGGCGGCCTGCGCGAGGCCTACGACGTCGCGGCGGAGTTCGAGCCGGATTTCGCCGTGGTCGACCTCAACCTCAGCGACGGCTACGGGATGGAGCTGGTCGAATCGCTGCAGGAGCTGCGGCCGGGCATTCGCGTCGTCGTGGTCACCGGCTACGACAGCATCGCCTCCTCGATCGTCGCGACCAAGGCCGGGGCGGTGGGCTATCTGGCCAAGCCGGTCAAGCCCGAGGAGATCGCCGCAGCACTCGCCGGCCGGCTCGACCCGGCGGACGGCGACAGCCCGATGTCGGCCGACCGGATACGCTGGGAGCACATCCAGCGGGTCTTCGAGCAGTGCAACCGCAACGTCTCCGAGACCGCCCGCCGGCTCAACATGCATCGCCGCACCCTGCAGCGGATCTTGAGCAAGCGGGCGCCGCGGCCGTGAGCGGAGCGCCGCCCGCCCGGCGCAGGGACCGCACCCCGATCGGCTGCGCCGTCCGGCTCAGGTGAAGAGGCGCACGGCGACGACGATGATCAACGTATAGCCGACCACGCTCGCGGCGATCGCCACCGGCTGGTAGCGCTTGGCGACCGTGGCCTTGGCCGTCTGCCGGGCCAGCGACAGCGCCTGGGGCAGGGTGGTCGCGACGAAATCCCGCTGGCTCACCATGCCGATCGGCCGGGCGTCGCCGTCGACCACCGGCAGATGGCGAAAACCACCTTGGGCCATCATCTCGAGGCAGTCGATCGCCTCGTCGTCCGCCTTGGCCAGCTTGAGGTCGCGGGTCATCACCTCGGAAATCTTGGTGGTCCGGGTATCGAGATCGCGGCCGATCACCTTGGTCATCAGGTCGCGCTCGGTGAAGATCCCGGCGACCTTCTCGTTCGCGACGATGAGCACGGCACCGATGCCCTTGCCGGCCATCGTCTTGACGGCGTCGTGGACCGTCGCCGTGGCGTCGACCGTGACGAGCGAGGACCGATCGAATGCACGAAGTTCCGCAACTTTCATCAACCCCTCCCTGCTTGAATGCACGGCGTCATATTGTGTGGCCGCAGGGTCGGTGACAAGAGGTCGCAGCGCATTCTTGCCGCATCGACGATTCAGGCGGCAGCAACGCCCTCGTCGCCCGCACCGCAGACGAGCGCGCAGACCTGCTCGTCCGGTGCCGGGCGATAGGCGCCGGTACGGAGTGCCGCGAGCCCGGCCGCCGCCGAGAGATCGGCCGCGATTCCGTAGGTCAGCCAGAGATGGCGGGCGGCCTCCAGCATGGCATCGTCCGCGACCAGCACGATCTCGGCGACATGGCGCATCGCGATCGCGAGATTGATCGGCGCCGTCATCCGCGCCGCCATGGTGGCGACCCGGGTCGCGATCCGCTCCAAGGGAACGACCGCACCCGCCTCCAGGCTGGCCTTCAGCGTCGGGCAGCCGACCGGCTCGATGCCGATGATCCGTACTGCGGGCTTCAACGAGCGTACCGCCAGGGCGACGCCCGCGATCAATCCGCCCCCGCCGATCGCGACCAGGATCGTCGTGACCTCCGGCAGATCGTCGAGGATCTCGAGCCCGACCGTCCCCTGGCCGGCGATCACGGCCGAATCGGCGAAGGGATGGATATAGGTCCGCCGATCGGCCTCGGCCCGCCGCAGTGCTGCCGCATTCGCCTCGTCGAAATAGCCGCCCTCGACCGCGAGCTCGGCGCCGAAGGCGCGAATCTTGCGCCGTTTCAGGTCGGCCGTGTTGTCCGGTACGTAGATCGCCGTCGGCACGCCCGCCTGCCGTCCGGCGAACGCCACCGCAGCCCCGTGATTGCCGCCCGATGCCGTCACCAACCCCCGCGCCCGGGCGTCGTCGCCGAGGCTCAGCAGCTTGTGCACGGCGCCGCGCGCCTTGAACGAGCCCGTCGCCTGCAGGTTCTCGAGCTTGAACCAGAGCCCGGCCTCGTCCGCGCGCAGGAGCGGCGTGCGGCGGACATATGGTGCGATGCGGGCCCGGGCATCGCGAATGTCGGCGAGGGTCGGCTGCATGGCCAGGGGATAGGCCCGCTTCTCGCGACCGGCAAGCGGCTTGACCTTCCAGTTGATGGAAGGTCCATATGGACGCTGTTGCCAGAGGAGTTGTTCGTCATGGCCGCCGAGCCGAAGACCTGCCACCAGCCGAAGCCCGCCGTCGCCGAACTGCCCAAGCCCTGCTGTCACGGCCACGAGCAAAAGGATCAGGCGAGCTACGAGGACGTGCCCGAGGGCACCGTTTTCATCTGTCCGATGTGCGAAGGGGTGCGGCAGATCGGGCCGGGCACCTGCCCGATGTGCGGCATGGCGCTCGAGCCCGAGACGGTGACGGCCGATACGGGGCCGAGCGAGGAATATCTCGACATGCTCCGCCGGGCGAAGATCGCCGGGGCGCTGGCCGTCCCGCTCGTCCTTGTCGCCATGGGCCGGCATCTCCTGCCGGGCCTATTTCACGGCCTGCCGGTCGGGCTCTTGAACTGGGCCGAGTTCGCCCTCGCCACGCCGATCGTGCTCTGGGCCGGCTGGCCCTTCTTCGTGCGCGGCTGGCAGTCGCTCCAGACCAGCAACTACAACATGTTCACGCTGATCGCGATCGGCACCGGCATCGCCTGGGCCTACAGCGTCGTCGCCACCCTCGCGCCCGGCATCTTCCCGGACGCGTTCCGCAACGAGCACGGCCAGGTCGGCCTCTACTACGAGGCGGCGGGTGTGATCGTCACCCTGGTGCTGGTCGGCCAAGTGCTGGAGCTCAAGGCCAGGGAGCGCACCTCGGGCGCCATCCGCGCCCTGCTCGACCTCGCCCCCGAGACCGCGCGCCGGCTCGACGATCAGGGCGAGGAGCACGAGGTGCCGCTCGCGGAGATCGCGGTCGGCGACCGGCTCCGCGTCCGCCCGGGCGACAAGGTGCCGCTCGACGGCACGGTGGTCGAGGGACGGAGTGCCGTCGACGAATCGATGCTGACCGGCGAGTCCATGCCGGTCGAGAAGAACGCGGGCGACGCCGTCACCGGCGGCACGCTCAACGGCCGCGGCAGCTTCGTCATGGAGGTCGAGCAGGTCGGCAGCGACACGACCCTGCAGAAGATCGTCAAGATGGTGGCCGAGGCGCAGCGCAGCCGCGCCCCGGTCCAGCGGCTGGTCGACAAGGTGGCGGCCTTTTTCGTGCCGACGGTGGTCGGTGTCGCCATCGTCGCCTTCATCGTCTGGGCGCTCGTCGGTCCACAGCCTGCGATGGCCTATGCGGTGATCGTCGCGGTCTCCGTGCTGATCATCGCCTGCCCTTGTGCGTTGGGGCTCGCCACGCCGATGTCGATCATGGTGGGGGTCGGCCGTGGTGCCGAGGTCGGTGTCCTCGTCAAGAACGCCGAGGTGCTGGAGCGGCTCGCCGCCGTCGACACGCTGGTGGTCGACAAGACCGGCACATTGACCATCGGCAAGCCCTCGCTCGTCGGCATCGAGACGGCCGAGGGCGGCCCGGACGAGGCCGAGCTGCTGCGTCTGGTCGCCAGCCTCGAGCGCGGCAGCGAGCATCCGCTGGCCGCGGCCATTGTTGCCGCCGCCAAGGAGCGCGAGCTCGAGCTCGTGGACGCCAAGGACTTCGACTCGCTCACCGGCAAGGGTATCCGGGGCCAAGTCGACGGCAAGGCGCTGGCGATCGGCAATCCGCTGCTGTTCGACGAGCTCGGCATCGATCCGGGCGGCCTCGCCGAGGCGATGACGCAGCGGCAGGATGAGGGCCAGACCGTCATCCTCGCCGCCATCGACGGCAAGGCCGCCGGGCTGCTCGCCATCGCCGACCCGATCAAGGAGGGGGCGAAGGCGGCACTGCAGGAGTTGCGCGGCGAGGGGGTCGAACTCGTCATGCTCACCGGCGACAACCGCCGCACCGCCGAAGCCGTGGCCAAGGAGCTCGGCATCGACCGGGTCGAGGCGGAGGTTCTGCCCGACCAGAAAAGCGAGGTGGTCAAGAAGCTCCAGGGCGAAGGCCGCGTGGTCGCGATGGCCGGCGACGGGGTCAACGATGCCCCGGCCCTGGCCGCGGCCGATGTCGGCATCGCCATGGGCACAGGTGCGGACGTGGCGCTCGAGAGTGCCGGCGTCACCCTGGTCAAGGGCGAGCTCTCGGGTATCCTGCGCGCCCGCCGGCTGAGCCGGGCCACACTCGCCAATATCCGCCAGAACCTGGTCTTCGCCTTCGGCTACAACAGCCTCGGCGTGCCGATCGCCGCCGGCATCCTCTATCCCGTGACCGGCCTCCTCCTGAACCCGATGATCGCCGCATTGGCGATGAGCCTGAGCTCGGTCTCGGTGATCGGCAACGCGCTGCGGCTGCGCCGGCAGACGTTCTGAACGGCGACAGCATCGCCGCTCGGGCCGGCTAGACGAGCCAAGCCGCGTACGGCCGCTTCTCCTCGTTCAAGAGGTCGACCCGGCGCAGCATGCCGCCGAGGATCGTGCGCAGCAGCGGGTCGGCCTCGTCGATGACCTCTTGGATCTGCTGCACCGAGACGACGACGGCGACGACCGTGTCGATCGCCTCCACGCCGCAGCGATGGCGTGTCTTGCGGATCAGCGCCATGTCGCCGACGATCTCGCCGGCGCCGATCTCGGCGAGCTCGACCGGCAGCCCTTCGAAATACGCGAACACCCGGGCCCGGCCGGCCTGGATCAGATAGGCGTGATGCGGCGGGTCGCCCGGGCGAATCAACAGCTTGCCGGGACCGAATGTCTTCCGATCGTAGATCTCGTGGACGGACATGCTGCGACCGTGCTGCTCGACGGACGCCGGTTCTTAACCAAAAATTGCTTTATCTGCAAATATTATCAACTAATGATGGGAGAAGGCGCCTTCTTGTCAGCCGGCGAGCAGCAGCAGCCAGGTTGCAAGACCACTGCCGAGGCCGAGCCAGAACCAGTGACGCTGGCGCATCGTCCCGTACCCGTCGCTGTCGACCCGTCGGCCGCTGCCGCAGCGCTCAGTGCGGCACCGCCTCGGTTCCCAGCTGCACGAGCCGCGGATCCGGGAGCACGAGGTCGGCATGGCCGAGGATGGTGGCGAGCAGCCGGCTCTGCCGCCAGAGCTGCAGCCGAGCCGGCGGGGCGACGAAGCGATGCACGAGGCTGTCGTGGCGGCTGCGATCACCGAGCTGGGCGGCGGCGAGACCGCCGAGCAGGCTGTCCTCGTCGGCCGAGAGACAGGCGCAGCGCAACGGGCCGAAGCGGGGGGCGCGGGCCGGATCGGCCATCAGGCAACGGCGCAGGCCGTCGAAGCTGCAGGCGGCCGCAGCCGAGAGCCGCGGCCCGAAGGCGAGGTGCAGGCCGTGGCGCAGGCGATCCTCGGCGCCGGGCTCGGTGCGGCCGGTGGTCTCGCGAAAGGCCCAGATCACCAGCTGTTCGGCAGCGTCGAGCTGCCCCATGACCCGGCCGGAGAGCCGGATCGCCGAGCCGCCTTCGGCCACCGCCGAAGCTTCCATCCGCAACGCCACGCGCATCTGTCCCTACCCCGCTCGTTGTCGTCGAGACCCGGGTAGGGGCACTACCAGCGCCGATCGAAAGCGACAAAAAGAACGCTTCCAACTTGCAGATAGAGTCATTCCGAAGTAGCGGCCGGCTCAGAACCGGGCGAGTGCCTCGCGCAGACCGGCGGCACCGGGCCGCGGCGCCAACTCGCTGCGCAGGATTTGCCGCGCCGAGACACCTTCGCCGTAATAGGCCTCGTTCCAGGTGGTGCGCTCGTTGACCACGCTGCCGTCGAGGGCAAGGCCGCCGAACAGACCGCGGGTCCGGGCGAAGAAATACATGTCCTCGCCGAAGCGGACGGTGGTGCCCGCCCCGACCCCGGCGCCGACCCGGCCGACCGCGATGCTGGCATCGGCACCGAGCTTGAAGCTCGTGGTCAAGAGCTTGTCGACGGCTTCCGGGTTCATCAGCGTGAACACGATGTCCGAGGAGCGGCCACCGATCTGCAGCCCGAGGCTGCCCCCCCAGATCTCGTAGAAGGCGGGATCGCCCCACGCCCCGCTCACCGGATCCCGGGCGAGCAGCACCCCCACCCCGTGCTCGGCGCCGATGATCAAGCCGCCCTGCAGCATGTCCGGCACGATCAGGACGGCATAGGCGTTCTGCACGTAGATCGGCACGTGGGTGAAATTGGGATCCGCCTGGAACTCCTCGACGACGATCCGCGCCCGATCGATGAGGCGCTGTTGCTCGCTCGCCGCCTGCCCGAATGCCTCGAGCGGGCGGAAACCGGCCGCCGTGGCGGCAGCCGTCCCGAGCAGTATGGCGCGCCGACGACTGATTTTCTGCACGAGCTTGTCTCACCTGCCGGTTTCGAGCGCACTTCGACGTCGCATCGCGCGGGCGGTCCGAGGTCCATACCCGGGGGTGTTCCACGCGATCGCCCACGTGATAGCGGCAAAGGCTCGACCCGCCAAATCACGAGGCAGCGGGTCGCGGCCGACACACCATCGAGTGTGACCGGTGCACCACGGCCCCGAGCCCGCCGCTGCCGCCCACGCGGCGCGCCCGAAGCGGCAGAGCTACGGCGCGCCACGTTGGGCTGTCGCGACGCCTTCGGATGCCCTATCACTGCAGCCGAGAGGTCGCGAGCACTCGCCCGATCGATCAGCCGCGGCCCGGCCGAGAGGTCGGGCTCGCGGTGGCGGACAGGGCGAGCCGGGGTCCCGACCAGACCGCTCGAGAGGGCCGCCATGAACGACACGAGGCGATGAACGACGTGATGGACGGAGCGCCGCAGACGCGCTCGTCGCCGCGCGACGTCGACGAGCGCATCGCCCATTATGCCGCGCGGCTCGAGACGCATCGCGAGCGCGTCGAGGTCGATCCCGCTGCCAACCCGATCAAGCTCTTGGCCGGCGACATCCTGGCCGAGATCCAGCGCGGCGACGTCGATCGCGACGCGCTCACCCGGTTGGTGCGGCGGCTGACCGCGCAGGCCTTCGCCGCCCGCGCCCGCCGCATCGACGCCTATCTCGGCGAGACCGATCCGGCGAAGAACCGCGCCCGCCTGAAGGAACTCATCGGCGCGCTGCTGCACGACGAGGCGGGCGAGCTGGTGCCGCTCGAGATCGCCCGGGCCCGGCTCGGCCGCCGCCTCTACGGCCTCGTGCTCACCGCGCATCCCACCTTCAGTCTGGCCCTGCCGCTGCAGCGCGACCTGATCCGGCTGAGCATCGGCCGCGCCGACGACGGCAGCCTGCTCGACGCCGAGGCCGAGAGCGAGCTCATGGAGCGGGTCGAGCGCGCCTTTCACCGTCCCGAGCAACGCCTCGACCTCGACCTCGAGCACGCGCAGTCGCGCGAAGTGATCGCGAATCTGCGCCGGGCGCTGCGGCTGCTCTACGGCATCGTCTTCGACGTGGTGAGCGAGCTCTATCCCGAAGCCGTCGACGAGCTGACGCCGAGCCTGCTGAGCCTCGCGAGCTGGGTCGGCTACGACACCGACGGCCGCGCCGACATCGGCTGGTGGGTGACCTACGCCAAGCGGCTGCAGCTGCAGCTCGACCATTTCGCCCACACCACGGCGGTCGTCACCGGCCTGCGCCAGAAGGGCACCGACGGCGGCAACACCGCTTCGGTGCTCGAGCTGATCGAGGCGCGCCTCGCACTCGCCGACAAGGCGCTGCGCGACGAGCTCGAGGTGCTGCGGGCGTTCGACCCGAAAAAGGCGGAATCGTTCGAGGCGCTGGCGCTGATGTCGCGCGAGATGCAGCGCATGGGCAAGTCGCGGCTGACCGACGCCTCGCAGCTCACCGAGCTGCTCGATCGAGCACTGGCCGCCGCCGCCGACCCCGAGACCCGCCGGGCGATCTGGGTGCTCAAGGCGGAGACCGCCAATCACGGCCTCACCTCGGCGCTGACCCATGTGCGGATCAACGCGGTCCAGTTGCACAACGCGATCCGCAAGTCGATCGGCATGGACCACGCCCCGGACGACCCGGTCTTTCGCCTCAGCTACCGCAACGCGGTGGTCGAGATGATCGACAAGGCGAAAGCCGAGACGGTCAATTTCGGCGCGGTCGCCAACGAGAAGACCACCGCCCGCCGCGTCTTCATGCTGCTGGCCCAGATGCTCAAGCATCTCGACGGCAGCGAGCCGATCCGCTTTTTGATCGCCGAGTGCGAGACCCCGATCACCCTGCTCACCGCGCTCTATTTCGCCAAGCGCTTCGGGGTCGACGGCAAGATCGACATCTCGCCCTTGTTCGAGACGATCAAGGCCCTCGACCGCGGCGTGGAGGTGCTCGAAGGGGCGCTCGAGGTTCCGGCCTATCGCGACTACCTCGAGGGCCGCGGGCGGATGTGCATCCAGACCGGCTTTTCCGATGCCGGCCGCTATCTCGGGCAGATCGCCGCCTGCAACGCCATCGAGCGGCTGCGCCTGCAGCTCGCCGATCTCCTCACCCGGCACGACCTCGGCGAGATCGAGCTGGTGATCTTCGACACCCACGGCGAGAGCATCGGCCGCGGCGCCCATCCGAACAGCCTGCGCGACCGCTTTCTCTATTACGACACGCCGGAATGCCGCCGGATCATGGCCGCCGCCGGCATTCGGCACACCCAGGAGAGCAGTTTCCAGGGTGGCGACGGCTATCTCGTCTTCATGCACGAGCACGGCGCCTTGGCCGTGCTCACCCGGATGCTCGAGCACTGCCTCGAGCCGCCGGCCGAGACCGGCGATCCGTTCTATGCCGAGACCGCCTACTCGGACGAGTTTTTCGCCGCGATCAAGCAGTTCAATGCCCGGATCATCGACGATCCCTGCTATGCCACGCTGCTCGGTGCCTTCGGCACCAATTTTCTCTACCCGACGGGTTCGCGGCCGCTGAAGCGCCAGCACGATCGGGGCGGCCCCTCGGCGCTGCTCGAGCACCCCTCGCAGCTGCGCGCCATCCCGCACAACGCCATCCTCCAGCAACTCGGCATCCTGGCGAACACCATCGGCGGGGTGGGGCAGGCGGTCGACAAGGACCCGCAGACCTTCCGGTGGCTCTACCGCGAAAGCCCGCGCTTTCGCCGGCTGATGACCATGGTCGAGCACGCCTTCAAGTTCACCGACCCCGACGTCCTCGTCGCCTATCTCGACCTCTTCGATCCCGGGGCCTGGCTACGCCTCGCCCGGCTGGAGAAGGATCCGGCGCACGAGGAGAGCCTGCGCCTGGTCTCCCGCTTTCTCGAGCGGATGGACCTGCACGATCGGCTCGCCCGGGTCAGCCGGACACTGATCCGCGACTATATCGACCTCGCCCGCGGCCTGCGCGAGCACCGCAAGCTGACCCGCGACGCCGGCGACCAGCCGATCGTCGTCGACCTCGAAACCCGCAACAACCTCAACACGATGCACGCGCTCAGGATCGCCGTGATCCGGGCGCTGATGCTCGATGCGGTACACGTTCCCGATTTCAGCGACCGCCACGACACCACCCACGACGAGGTGATCATGGCGCTGATGCGGCTCGACGTGGAGCCGGCCCTCGATCTCTTGACCGAGGTCTTCCCGCTGACCGACGAGCCGCGCAGTCACGACTACGGCGAGCCGTCCAGCTACCGCGACGGCCAGAGCCAGTCCTACGCCCAGGAGCACGAGTTGATCTTCCGCCCGATCGCCGCCCATTACGACACCATCCGCCGCATCTCGAGCGGCGTGCTGCACCACATCGGTGCGATCGGTTGAGGGGGCTGCCATGCTCGACATCACCGCCTTCGTCGTCTTCCTGGCGCTCTGCATTGCCGCCGCCTCGACCGGCATCGTCTTCCGCCCGGGCACCTGGTACGCCAGCCTGAACCAACCCTCCTGGCGTCCGCCCGATGCGCTCTTCGGCCCGGTCTGGCTCGTCCTCTACGTCATGATCGCGACCTCGGGCTGGCTGGTCTGGCGCCAGGCCGGACTCGCCGGCGCGGCGCTGCCGCTCGGCCTCTACGTCCTGCAACTGGTCCTCAACGGCACCTGGTCCTGGCTCGCCTTCCGCCGCCGCCGGCTCGATCTCGCCGCCCTCGACATGGCCGCCCTCTGGCTCGCCATCGTCGCCACGATCCTCGCCTTCCACCCGATCAGTGCGACGGCCGCCTGGTTGCTGGTGCCCTACCTCGCCTGGGTCAGCTTTGCCCTCGCGCTCAACGTCAAGCTCTGGCGGCTGAACCCGGTGGTCGCACCGTCGAATCCCTGAAGTATCGTGGCGAGGCACGGCCTCGCCAGGCCCCTCGATTCCGTTGCCTCCGGGCACGCGCGCCGCGCGGCGCTCGTGGCGGCGCGCGCACACTCGACTTGCGACCCTTCGACGTCCAGCGATTTTCAATCTTAAATTGAGTTGTCTGCGAGACAAAAACGCATTAAGAGGGAGAGAAGTTTTTCAACCCTAGGATGAGATCGATGAAGATCAGAACGGTTCTGGTACCTCTCACGATGCCTCTCGTGCTGGCCGCGTGCCTAGGGGGCGGCGGCGGCGGGGGCGGCAGCGGATGGCGGAATTTCACCTCGTTCGACAACATCAACCCCAACCAGCGCGTTCAGTTCCAGAGCGGCGGGGGTTCGGTCAACTACGCCGCGGATGTGGTCGGCGACGACATCTCCAGGGACGGCGAAATCTCCAACGAAGGTGCGCGGCTGCGCGTGCGTTTCGGTGACGAGGATCCGATCACCCAGGAAATCGCGGTCGACAGCCTCGAGCTCACCGTCAACCTGCCCGATGGCTCGGAATCCGGCACCTTCGATGGCCAGAACATCGCCGACGTCGGTGCCGGGCCCGCGGCGGACCGCTTCATCGTGGCCGAGACGACCGTCCCCGGTGCCAATCAGGGCGACCCGGATATCGTCACCGACCGGCTCTATGTCGACGACAACGAGGTCCTGGCGCTCGAATACATGACGTTCGGCCTCTGGGAGCTCGGTCTCGACCAGGCTGCGGTGGACATCGGCGGCGCCGCCTTCGGCGCGCTGACGCCGGCCACCGGGACCGACTCGATGCCCACCACCGGGACGGCCAGCTACGACGGTGACCTGATCGGCTACAACGTGCTGGCCGACTCGACCACGATTTATGTCGCAGACAGTCAAATCGATGCCGACTTCGACACCGCCGAGGTTACCTTCAGCTCGACCAATACGACGGATCTGGCGGGTGCCGCCAATCCGGGCTTCGATCTTCTGCCGACCACGGGCACGATCGACGGCAATACGTTCAGCGGCGACGGCTTGACGATCGCTGGTCTAGCCGGGCAGGCCGGAGACCCGGATAGTGGCTCCTTCGGCGGTGCCTTCTTCGGCCCGAGTGCTGCCGAGGCCGGTGGCTGGTTCGAGATGCGCAACATCAGTCAGCCGGAAGGCACGCAAGACCGCTACTTCGGCTCGTTCGGCGCGGCCGAGACGCCGATCCCCTGAGCTGATCCACTGGGCACCGGCGCCGGGGTGGGTACGACCGCCCCGGTGCCGCGCCCTGCCATCGTTTCACCCCGCCGCGGCGGGCAGCGGACCCTGTGCTGGCTGGTCCCCAGGTGCAGGGTCCAGTCGGAGTGGTCATCGAGCTCGTGTGGCGCAACCTCCTTCGGGTGCTGGCGCTCGGCGCCGCTATCGCCGTGTTCGGTCACTTCTGGCCGGGCGCGGAGGCGCGGGCCCGGACGGACGGGCCCGCGGCCGTGCCCGCGGCCTTGCCCGCCGAGGCGATGCGCATCGAGCAGCGCTTTCAGCAGGGCCTCGCCGCGCTCGAGGCCGGCGACACCGAGACGGCGATCCGCCGCTTCACCAGTATCCTCGCCGAGAACCCGCGCTTGCACCGGGTCCGCCTCGAGCTGGCGCGGGCCTATTTCGTCGCCGAGGACTGGACCGATGCCCGGCGCGAGTTCTTCGCCGTCCTGTCGGCCGACGTGCCGCGGGCGGTCAAGGACAACATCATCGTCTTTCTCCGGTTGATCGATCTTCGCCGCGGCTGGACCTGGGACCTCGACGCCGGGGTGCGCAGCGGCCCGGAAAGCGGCCGCAACTACAAGACGGACACGGTGATCCTCGACATTTTCGGCGAGGAGCTGCCGTTCGAGGTCGATCGGCCGGACGTCCCCGACTTCGGCGGCTTCATCAACGGCAGCCTCGAATACCGCCGGCCGCTGGTCGAGCTCCAGATGCTGGGCGGCCCCGAGCTCAGCGGGATCGCCAGGGTCGACGGCGCAGCGGACGTCTACGACGACAGCGACTTCGACGAGCTGCGCTACGGCGGCAATCTGGCGTTGCAGCTCTCCTGGCCGCAGACCAGCTGGAGCTTCGGCCCGGACATCGTTTGGCGGCGGATCGGCGGCGACGAGCGGGAGCGGTTGTGGGGGGTCTCGACCTCGGTCGAGCATCGTCTGCCCGAGGGCTTGGCGCTGCTCGGCCGGCTCGGCTGGCAGAAGGTCGACGATGCCCTGGTGGACAGCCGCGACGGCGATCTCTACTCCACCCGCTTCGGCGTCAGCCGCTCGCTCGGCGGCAGGAGCTCGATCACCGCGATCGCCGGCGTCGATTTCTTCGAAGCCGACGCCGCGAGCGAGAGCTACCGCCGGGCCAGCGTGGTGCTGCGCGGCCGCACCGAGCTCGTCTACGGCATCGCCCCCACCTTGAGCCTCGCCGCCGAGCAGACCCGCTACCGCGAGCGCAACCCGTTTTTCACCAACCGCCGCAACGACCGCGAGCTGGGTGCCACACTCGAGGTGGAGAAGCGTGATCTCTTCATCGGCCCGTTCTCGCCCTTCGTCTCGGTCGGCTACAGCTACAACTTCTCGAATATCGAGATCTACGAATACGACGAGACGATCTATCGCTTCGGGCTGCGCAAAATCTTCTGAGGATCGATGGCCGGTGCCGCCGCCGGTAACGCAATTTTAAGCCTTCGCCCGAATAATGTCCGCCGGGCGATCCTGCCGGAGGCGATCGGCCCGAAGAACCAACGACGAGAACAACCAACGACGAGAAGAACCAGCGATGATGCGATGCCCGAGGGTGCCGTCGATGGCGACGCTGCGGCGTCTGCTCTTGGACATGAAGGGCGCAATCGCCGTCGAGTTCGCCCTGGTCATGCCGGTCTTGCTGCTCTTCATGCTCGGCATCGTCCAGTTCGGCAGCGCCTTCTTCATGCAGAACAACATGCTGAACACGGCACGCGAGCTCGCCCGCCGGCTCGCCACCGACCAGGTTGCCGTGCAGGACGCCGCAAGCTGGGCGATCGACCGGCTACCAACCTTCAGCACCAGTTACGATATCGACGTCACCCCGCCGGACCCCGACAATCCGGACGCCAATTTCTTCCGCGTGGTCATCGCCGTGCCGCTCGCCGATGCGGTGATCGTCGATCCGCTGGGCATGTTCCGCACCGGCAACCTGCGCGCGGAGGTCTTCAACAGCGTCGCCGAGTAGCGGTGATCGGCAACGGCTGACCCGCGGGTCGGCGTCGCCCTGCCACGAAGAGCAAAAGGGCTCGGTCGTCAGAAGCTTCGAGAAAATCCGCACGAGCTCGATGCGGTGGGGATGCGCATCGGCGAGACCCGATCAGCGCGTTCATCGCCGCCGCCGAACTGCGCGGTGATGATCGAAGCCGTCGGCTCGGCCGTATCGACCTGCAGGCGACACAAAAACGGCAGGGACGTCACATGACCACATCACATCAGAGCCGAGCCGCACTGTTACAGCTGATCGCCGAGGACATGCGCTCGGCTTCGGGTGACCGATTGAATGCCGCCCAGCGCAACCGGATCGCCGGGCTGCTCGACCGGATCGCGGTCGATCTTCTGGTCCCGACGGCGGCCGACGACGACGAGCAGCCGGTCGCTGCAATGACCCGGGCACTCGATCGGCGCATCGGCCTGACCAGCTGAGCCGCTCCGGGTGCAAGCGCGGCAGCAGTACCGCCGCCTCGCCACCGACCTCGACGACCGCCGCCGGATCGGCCTAAAAGAAGCGCCAACGAGAAGCGCAGAACAACCAACGATCCGGCGGAGATCTCCATGGCAGCCGACCTCGTCCTGGCGCTCGATCAGGGAACCACCAGCAGCCGGGCCATCGTTTTCGATGCCCGCGGCCGACCGCTGGGCAGCGGCCAACGTCAGCTGCAGCAGTTCTACCCCAAAGACGGCTGGGTCGAGCACGACCCCGAGCACATCTGGTCCGACACCCTGGCGGCCGTCCGCGAGGCGGTCGCCAAGTCGGGGCGCAAGCTCGCCGAGATCGCCGCCATCGGCATCACCAATCAGCGCGAGACGGCGATCGTCTGGGACAGGCAGACCGGCCGGCCGATCCACAACGCCATCGTCTGGCAGGACCGGCGCACCGCCCCCTTTTGCCGTGAGCTCTTGGCCGAGGGCCTGGAGCCGCACGTCAAGGCGACCACCGGCCTGCTGATCGATGCCTATTTCTCCGCCACCAAGATCAACTGGCTGCTCGACCACGTGCCGGGGGCACGCGCCCGGGCCGAGGCGGGCGAACTCGCCTGCGGCACGGTCGACAGCTTTCTCCTCTGGCGGCTGACCGGCGGCAAGGTGCACGCCACCGACGCCTCCAACGCCTGCCGCACCATGCTCTTCGACATCACCCGCCAGGACTGGGACGACAAGCTGCTCGACCGCCTCGGCATCCCGCGCGCCATGCTGCCCGCGGTCCAGGACAACAGCGGCACGTTCGGCCTCGCCCAGGGCGACATCCTCGGTGCCGACATCCCGATCACCGGCATGGCCGGCGACCAGCAGGCGGCGACCTTCGGCCAAGCCTGCTTTCTGCCCGGCATGTTGAAGAGTACCTACGGCACCGGCTGCTTCGCGCTTCTGAACACCGGCGAACGCCTCGTCCCTTCGCAGAATCGGCTGCTCTCGACCATCGCCTGGCGGCTCGACGGCAAGCCCACCTATGCCATCGAGGGCAGCATCTTCATCGCCGGCGCCGCCGTTCAATGGGTCAGGGACGGGCTGCGGGCGATCAGCAACGCCGCCGAGAGCGAGGCGCTCGCCTGCACGCTCCAGGACACCGGTGGCGTCTATCTGGTGCCCGCCTTCACCGGGCTCGGGGCGCCCTACTGGGACCCGGATGCCAGAGCCGCGATCATCGGGCTCACCCGCGACAGCACGAGTGCGCATATCGTCCGCGCCGCCCTCGAATCCGTCGCCTACCAGACGGCCGATCTCTTGACCGCGATGCGCGACGATATCACCGCAGCCGGCGCCGGTGCGCTGCCCGACACGCTTCGGGTCGACGGTGGCATGGTGGTCAACGACTGGGTCTGCCAGTACCTCGCCGACATCCTGGACTGCCCGGTCGAACGGCCGGCGGTGATCGAGACCACGGCACTCGGTGCCGCCTACCTCGCCGGGCTCGCGGTCGGGGTCTACCCGTCGATGCAGGCCATCAGTGAGAGCTGGCGGGCCGACGGCCGCTTTACGCCGCGGCTGGATGCGGCCACCCGCAAGGCGCGTCTCGACGGCTGGGCCAAGGCGGTGGCGCGCGTGCGGTCGACCGCCGCCTGATGCCCGCCGGTCGATGACGGCACTCGGCGGCCGCCGGGCGGAGATCGTGGCGCTGGTCCAGCGCCGCGGCTTCGCCAGCATCGAGGCGCTGGCACAGCAGTTCGCGGTCACGCCGCAGACCATTCGCCGCGACATCAACGAACTCGCCGAGGCCGGCGTGCTGCAGCGCCACCACGGTGGTGCTGCCCTGCCGTCGAGCGTGCAGAACATCGCCTATTCGAGCCGCCAGGTGCTGCACCTCGAGGCCAAGCGGCAGATCGCGCGGGCGGTCGCCGAGCACGTCCCGGATCGCGCCTCGCTGTCGATCAATATCGGCACCACCAACGAGGAGATCGCCAAGGCGCTGATGGCGCACCAGGGGCTGAGCGTGATCACCAACAACCTGAACGTCGCCAACATCATGGCGGCCAACGAGGATTTCCAGGTGATCGTCGCCGGTGGCGTGGTCCGCGCCCGTGACCGGGGGATCGTCGGCGAGGCGACGATCGACAGCATCAGCCAGTTCCGCGTCGACATCGCGGTGATCGGGATCAGTGCGATCGATCTCGACGGCACGCTGCTCGATTTCGACTACCGCGAGGTGAAAGTGGCGCAGACCATCATCCGCCACGCCCGGCGGGTGTTCCTCGCGGCCGATCACAGCAAGCTCGGCCGGCCGGCCATGGCGCGGCTCGGCGACATGCGCGACATCGACAGCTTCTTCACCGACCTGCCGCCGCCGCCCGAGTTGATCGCCGTGCTGGAGGCTGCGGGCACAAGGCTGGTCGTCGCCGGCAGCTGACGCCGCGGCCAGGGGCGCGGAACCAATCCAAGAGCGTATCGTTGCCGAGGTAGCGAAAACGCTTCTGGCTTTGCCGACGCACTGGAGGAGACGATGCGACAGACCGCGATCGCCACGACGACAGCGCTGGCCCTGCTCGGCGTATCGGGCCCGGCGCTGGCGCAGACCGAAACCGCGAGCCCGACCGGCGAGGTCGCCGAGCAATGCCTCGAACAACTGAGCATTTTCACCGAGCGGATGGCCGAGGACGGCTACTGGTTCGCCGGCTACCGTGCCGGGTGGGGCGGCACCGGCTATGCGACCCCGCCGCCGGCCCGAATCGACGCCCCGCGTCCGCCGGAAACCGAAGAGCCGGCGGCGGCGGCCGAACTCGGCCCTTGGGGAGCTCGCGGCTGGCCGATCTCGCCGAGCTTCGAGCTGCGCACCCTGCAGAGTGCCGCTGCCGTGCTGGCCTATCGCGGCGACAACGAGGGCTGCAACTTCGTCAACGGGCGGCTGCAGCAGATCTACGACGAATACGTCATGCAACTGGAGGAAGCCGGCGTCGACCCCGGTGAGGTGGCTCTGTGGCGGCAAGAGCAGATCGCGGCCGCCGTGCCGGTGACCAAGACGGAAGACGTCCTGTCGGCCGGCGAGATCACCGGTACGGAGGTGCGCAGCCCGGAGGACGGGCAGCTCGGCACGGTCGAGGACGTGGTGATGGCACCCGACAACGGCGCGATCGACTTCGTGATCGTCGGACGGGGCGGCTTCTTCGGCTTCGGCGAGGAATATGTCGGAGTCCCCTGGGAGGCATTGTTGGTGACGCCCGGTCTGGGGGCCTTCATCCTCGATGCGACCGAGGACAAGCTCGCGGATGCGCCCCAAGTCGATCCGGAGCGCGAGCGCAGCCGCGCCACTCATGCCGAATGGGCGGAGGAGATCGAGGCCTATTGGCAGTAGCTCGTCGCGAGCCCCCGATGCTGCCCCCGCACCACCGCGGGCGGGGCAGCAGCGGCGCCGAGGGTGGTGGAGGTGAGAGGCGAAGCCTCGAAACCGGCACCATGCGGGCGGGGTTGCTGTGGCGGCTGCCCGCAAGGATGAAATGGTGGGCCCGGCAGGATTCGAACCTGCGACCAGACCGTTATGAGCGGCCAGCTCTAACCACTGAGCTACGGGCCCGGCTGCGCAACGGCAGTGCGGGAGCTATAACGGAGGGTGCGCCGGCAAGACAAGCGGCGACGATTAAACTCTTGTAATGTGCCGACGGCGGCGTCATGAGAGCCCCTGAATCGTCGACAATGGTGTCGCGATGGGTGGGGAATAATCCATGCCGACAAGAAGAAGCGGGCTCTACGCCCTCGTTGCAGCAGCCCTCGCCGCCACGCCGGCCGCGGCGCAAGATGCCGAAAACGGCCAGAAGGTCTTTCGCCAGTGCCAGGCCTGCCACGTCGCCGACCAGGAGCAGAACCGCGTCGGCCCACATCTCGTCGGCATCATCGGCCGGCCCGCCGGTGCGGTCGAGGGCTTCAAATACTCGCCGTCGATGGCCAATAGCGGCCTCGTCTGGACGCCCGAAACGATCGCCGAATACCTCGCCGATCCGCGCGGCTACGTCAGCGGCAACCGCATGGCCTTCGCCGGCCTCAAAAAGCCCGAAGACATCGCCGACGTCATCGCCTATCTCGAAAGCATCGGCAGCTAATTTTTTCTACCTTTTTCAAGTAACGGAGGGGCGCGGGGAGGATCATCCTCCCCGCATTTCTTTTTTTTGTTCTCGACCACTTCAACGCATCGGCAGGCGGGCGCCGTGGCGGATTTGGAGGATGGTTACCTGGTGGGTTTCGATGGTGAAGAGGATGCGGTAGCGGCCGTGCAGGAGGTGGCGGATTTCCATGCCGTCGAGGCCGTCTTCGGGTGCTTTGGCGCAGCGTTCAGGCAGGGTGGCGAGGGTAGCCAGCTTGCGTTTGATGGCGTCGACGAAGCGTCGGGCTGCTCTGGGATCGTCGAGGGCGATGTAGCTCAGGATGGCATCGAGGTCGGCTTCCGCCGAGGGTGTCAAGACGACGGTGCGTGTCATCCAGTCTTGCGCGAGCGGCTCGTTTGGCGGGCGCCGAGGTGGCGTGTTTCCAGCTCGTCGAGGACGGAGTCGACGTCACGGACGCGTCCGGCGCGACATTCGGCGATGCTGCGCCGGAGGTCCAGGAGGCGGTCGGCTCGGGCGGCTCGATCCACCAGTCGCTGGTAGGCCCGGGCGTCCTGGATGACGACCTCGGCATGGCCATCCACGGTCAGGACGGTGGCACGACCCGTTCGCTTCAGCTGGGCGATGCTGGCGTCCGGGTCACGCTGAAAATCGGCCAGTGGCTGGATGTCATCCAGACGAAGCGTCACATCTGCCTTCCTCATCCAGCATCCCTCTTGAAAGAATGGAGGGGCGCGGGGAGGCGCCGCCTCCCCGATCTTCTCTTTTCCTCAAGTATCGAGGAAGCTCCTGAGCTTGCGTGACCGGCTCGGGTGCTTGAGCTTTCTGAGCGCCTTGGCCTCGATCTGGCGGATGCGTTCGCGGGTGACGCTGAATTGTTGGCCGACTTCTTCCAGGGTATGGTCGGTGTTCATGCCGATGCCGAAGCGCATGCGGAGCACGCGTTCTTCCCTGGGGGTGAGGGTGGCGAGCACGCGGGTGGTGGCGTCGCGGAGGTTGGCCAGGGTGGCGGCTTCGAGCGGCTGGACGGCGTTCTTGTCTTCGATGAAGTCGCCGAGGTGGCTGTCCTCCTCGTCGCCGATCGGGGTTTCGAGGCTGATCGGCTCCTTGGCGATCTTCAGGACCTTCCGCACCTTGTCGAGCGGCATGTTGAGCTTGTGCGCCAGTTCCTCGGGCGTCGGCTCGCGGCCGTATTCGTGCAGCATCTGGCGGGATGCGCGGACCAGCTTGTTGATCGTTTCGATCATGTGGACGGGGATGCGGATGGTCCGCGCCTGATCGGCGATCGAGCGGGTGATCGCCTGGCGGATCCACCAGGTCGCGTAGGTCGAGAACTTGTAGCCCCGGCGGTATTCGAATTTGTCGACGGCCTTCATCAGGCCGATATTGCCTTCCTGGATCAGGTCGAGGAACTGCAGGCCGCGGTTGGTGTATTTCTTGGCGATCGAGATGACGAGGCGGAGGTTGGCCTCGACCATCTCCTTCTTCGCCCGGCCGGCGTCGCGCTCGCCTTTTTGCACCTTGGCGACGATGCGGCGGAACTCGGCGATCTTGAGGCCGGTCTCCTCGGCGATCGCGGCGATGTCGGCCCTGAGGTTCTCGATCTCCTCGTAGTTCTTGGCGATGAAGTCGGCCCAGCCCTTGCCCTTCAAGGCCGCGACGCGGCTCATCCATTCGGGGTCGAGCTCGTTGCCCATGTATTCGGCGAGGAACGCCTCGCGATTGATCCGGCTGCCGACGGCCATGCGCATCAGCTTGCCCTCGAGGCCCTGCAGCAGCTTGTTCATGTCGAAGAGCTGCTCGACCAGGGCCTCGACCCGGCTGTTGTTGAGCTGGACCTGGGCCATCAGCTCGACGACCTCGTGGCGGGCGGCCTCGTAGCGGCGGTCGAGCTCGGGATCGACGCTCTCGGCGGCCTGCAGGGCTGCGAGCCGTTCGTCCTGGAGCTCGCGCAGGCTGGCATAGGCATCCGCGATCCGGTCGAACGTGTCGAGCACGCTGTCGCGCAGCTTCTCCTCCATGGCGGAGAGCGAGAGCGTGTCGTCGTCGAATTCCTCTTCCTCGGCCTCGCCGCTTTCGGCCTTGCCGGGCTCGGCCGCCTCTTCGTCGTCGGCCGCGGCCGGCTCGTCTGCCGCGGCCCCTGCCGCGTCGGCGGTCGCCGGCGGCAGAGTCGCGGACGCGGCACTCGCCGCCTCGCCGGCTGCCGGGTCCGCAGCACCGTTGGTGGGATGGAGGGTGGTCGGCGGGACCGCCGCGGTCGCCTTGGCCTCGCCGTCGCCGTCCGGGGTGAAGCCGGCGTCGTTGGTGGCATCGAGGTCGATGATGTCGCGCAGCAGCACCCGGCCGTCGCGGATGGCGTCACGCCAGCCGATCACCGCGCGCATCGTCAAGGGGCTTTCGCAGAGCGCCTCGAGCACCATGTTGCGGCCGGCCTCGATGCGCTTGGCGATCTCGATCTCGCCCTCGCGGGAGAGGAGCTCGATCGTACCCATCTCGCGCAGATACATGCGGACGGGATCGTCGGTGCGGCCGAGATCCTCCTCGCCGATTCCCTGGCCGGTCCCTTCCGCCTCGTCGTCGCTCTCGGCATCGCCTTCGGACTGCTCGTTCTCGTTGGCGGCGGTCGCCTCGGCCGGCTGCTGGGGCTCGGCCGCCTCGTCGCGCAGCACGCCGATGCCGCGGGCTTCGAGGCCGGAGATCAGCTCGTCGATCTGCTCGGGATTGGTCTCGGGCGGCAGAGCCGCGTTGAGCTGATCGAGGGTGATCGAGCCGCGCCCCTTGGCTTGCGTCACCAGCCGCCTGAGGGCAGGTGCGGCCGTCAGCAACGCCTCCAGCGAGCTGCCGGTATCGTCCTTGCCTTTCGGCTTAGCGGTAACTGCGGCCTTCGCCATACACCCTCACTCCACCTTGGCTGCGCCGGGCGATCCCGCATCACCCGACCGCACGATCGCTGTCGACACGCCAACGAGCGGGCGCGGCTGCTGCCGTCCCGCTCGACTATCCGACGCTGCGAGCTGCTCCCCGCGGTCCACGACCGACCTCACCCGCCGCGTCCCGTGCATCGGAGCGTGTCGGGTCGCGTGCCGCAAACCTTGCGGTGGCGATGGTCGTGGTCGTTCGAGAAATGGCTCGATGGCTGTCACCCATCCACAACAATAGCGAAACGACCATGCTGCCGGACGTCATTTCCTGCAGGCGGTCGCCTCAATCCTCGTCCACACCCCCGTTCAGCACGCGATCGAGGCGCTTCCACGCCAGGAGGTCGACGTCCCGCCCGTTCGCCGCGCTGGCCGACGCCTCACGCTCGACTTCGGTGGCACGCCGTCGTCGATAATCCGCGAGCATCGCATCCAGTTCGGCTTCGAGCGGCATCGCCGTGGCCTCCCCGAGCCGCGACACACCCTGAAACGATCGCTGCGCCTCGGCGATCAACCGGCCAAAACCGTAGTCGGTGAGGTGGTTATCGAGACTCCGCCCGTCAAGGTGGTCGTTCGCCGCCAACCAGTTCAAGACCTCCCGCCGCGCCGCGTCCGGCTGGCCCTCCAGCACCAGCTCTTCGAGCGCCTCGGCGTAGCGCTCCAAGAGCTCTGGTGCGGCGAGGAAGGCCCCCAGAAGGACGAGAAAAGGGTGGCGTTCGGCGCGCTGGATCGAGGCCTTGAGCCCGGCCCGGTTGGTGCCCTCCCAGGCGACGCCGCGCGGTGCGCCCGGCCGGCCGGGCGCGGCCGCCCGCCCGAAGCCGGGCCCGGTTCGGGACCGCGAGCCGCCGGCTGCGCGTCTGAGGCCGTAGACCAGATCGTCGAACCGCGACTTGAGCCCGTCGCGGAGCCCCGGATCACCGGCGAGCCGGACATACTCCAGGAGCCGTCGCCTGAGCCCGGCGAGCTGCTCCGGGGTCTCGGCCGGTGCACTCTGGTGCTCGGCCTGCCAGATCATCATCGACAGCGGCACCGCACTGTGGACGAGATCGACCAGTGCCGCCTTGCCGCGCGAGCGCAGCAGGCTGTCCGGGTCCTCGCCCGCCGGCATGACGACGAAGCGCAGGGTCTGGCCGCCTTTCATGACGGGCAGGGCGCGGCGGATCATCCGCAGGGCTGCCGCCATGCCGGCGGCGTCGCCGTCGAGGCAGACATAGGGCTCGTCGCTGTGCCGCCAGAGCAGCTCGAGCTGCGCCTCGCCGATCGCGGTGCCGAGCGGTGCCACGGTGTTGGCGAAGCCCACCTCGTGCATGGCGATCACGTCGAGATAGCCCTCGACGATGAAGATCGCCTTGGCCTCGCGCGCCGGCTTGGCCGCGAGATCGAGGCCGTAGAGCAGGCTGCCCTTGGCAAACAGCGGGGTTTCGGGCGTGTTCAGGTATTTGGCCTTGGCCTCGCCCAGGGCGCGGCCGCCGAAGCCGACCAGCCGGCCGCGGGCATCCGTGATCGGGAACATCAGGCGGTGGCGAAAGCGGGCGAAGGCCCGGCCGCCGTCCTCGGGGCGGATGGCGAGCCCGGCGGCCACCTGCGCATCGACCGCGATCCCCTGGGCTTCGAGGGCGGTCACCATGGCGTGGCGATCGTCGGGGGCGTAGCCGAGGCCGAAGCGTTCCTGCAGGGCCGCCGGCACGCCGCGCTTGGTCAGGTAATCCCGCGCCTCGCGGCCCTGCGAGGCACCGAGCCGCTGGCGAAACCAGAGCGCAGCCGCCTCGTTGGCGGCGAACAGCGGGTCGGTCTTCTCCCGCTTCGCCTCGGCGGCCAGCGGATCGCGGACCGGGGCGGGGATGCCGGTGAGATCGGCGAGCCGGCGCAGCGCTTCGCCGAAATCGAGGCCCTCGATGTTCATGATGAAGTCGATGGCGGTGCCGTGGGCACCACAGCCGAAACAGTGGTAGTTGCCCTGGTCCTCGAAGACGTAGAAGGACGGGCTCTTTTCCTGGTGGAACGGGCAGAGGCCCTGGTGCCGGTTGCCGCGCCGCACGAGACGCACGTGGCGGGCGACGATGTCGACCAGCGGCAGCCTGGCCTTGAAGGCCTCGAGCCCGCCGTCGGCTGCCCGGTTCAGCCCGTCACGCACCGCGGCGGACCGGCGGCTCAGCCGAGCTTGCGGCAGACCAGCCGCTTGGCGCGGGCGAAGTCCATCTCGCCATAGTAGCGCTCCTTCAAGGCGGTGATCACGCGTCCCGTATCCTTCAGCCGCTTGGCGTCGACCGCGTCGATCATCTCGTCGACCGCGGCATCGACCTCCGCGTCGCTCATCCGCTGCGGCAGGAATCGTTGCAGAACGGCGATCTCGGCCGCCTCCTGTTCCGCATCGTCGAGCCTCGCGGTTTCCTCGCAGCGCGCGATGTCGAGCTCGCGCTGGGCCACCATGTCGCGCAGCATCGCCTCGATCGCCCCGTCGTCGAGTTCCTCGGCGACGCCGGCTTCCCGGGCGCAATGATCGCGCTCCTTCAGGGCCGCCATCACCAGGCGCAGGGTAGCGGCACTCGTGTCGTCGTCCGCCTTGCGCAGCGCTGTCGCCAACCGCGTCCTCAGCGAGTTCTCGCTCATCTGCCAGTTCTCTCGACCATCACCGCCCTTGCGACCGTCAGCCGCTGTCATCCTAGCGAAATCGACGGCGCATCGAAAGCCGGCCGTCGCGGAAGCCGGTCGCACCGGCGTCGATCGCCGCATCGTCCGCCGGCCGACTTGACCGTCCGACCAGCAATGGTACAACCCCGCGGGCTCGTCGTCACCGGTCCATTTCGCTCGGCTTTCGGCGGTCTCGCACATGCCGGCCGCGGCCGGCGGCTGCTGCCCGTCATCGTCTCCTGCGCCGCCTGCCGGATCGCCTCCGACGGGCCCCGCGGCGCAGCGGTCAGGCCTTCTAGGTAGATTGGTTCGAGGATGCAACCTGGTGCCAGCGCACCCGCCGCCGTCCTGGCTCTGGAGGACGGCACGATCTTTGCCGGGCACGGCTTCGGCGGCATCGCCGAGGTGGTCGGCGAGCTCGTCTTCAATACCGCGATGACCGGCTATCAGGAGATCCTGACGGATCCCTCCTATGCCGGGCAGATCGTGACCTTCACCTTCCCGCATATCGGCAATGTGGGGACCAATGCCGCCGATCGCGAGGCGCTGACCCCCGCCGTGCGCGGGCTCGTCACCCGGGCCCGGGTCACCCGGCCGTCGAACTGGCGGGACGAGCTCGATTTCGTGGCTTGGCTGACCCGCCACGGGATCCCGGGGATCGCTGGTGTCGATACCCGGAAGATCACCGCCCTGCTGCGCGATCGCGGTGCCTCGAAGGCGTGTCTCGCCCACGATCCGAACGGCATCGAGGAGCCGCGCGCACTGGTCGACAAGGCGCGCGCCTGGGCCGGGATCGAGGGCGCCGATCTCGCCGTCGAGGTGGCGGCCCGGCAGCGCTACGCCTGGACCGAGGCGGCGTGGGATCCGGCCACCGGCTACGGTCGCTCGGACGGCAGCGGCCCGCACATCGTCGTCGTCGACTACGGGGTGAAGCACAACATCCTGCGCTCGCTCGCCGCCCGCAACTGCCGGGTGACGGTGGTCCCCTGCTCGACAACCGCCGCCGAGATTTTGGCGCTCGAGCCCGACGGCATCGTGCTCGGCAACGGCCCGGGCGACCCGGCCGCCACCGGCCGCCACGCCGTGCCGGAGATCAGCGCCCTGCTGCGCGCGGAAAAGCCCGTCTTCGGCATCTGCCTCGGCCACCAGATGCTCGGCATCGCCACCGGGGGCCGCACCGAGAAAATGGCCTTCGGCCACCACGGGGCGAACCACCCGGTCAAGGACCTGGTCACCGGCAAGGTCGAGATCACCAGCCAGAACCACGGCTTCGCGATCGCCGATGCCGACCTGCCGGCCGATGTCGAGGTCACCCACCGCTCGCTCTTCGACGGCACGATCCAGGGCATCCGGCTGCGCAATCGTCCGGTCTACGCCGTTCAATACCATCCCGAGGCCTCGCCGGGGCCGCAGGACAGCCAGTACCTGTTCGACCGCTTTCTCGACGATGTCCGCCAGGATAAGCCCTGACCCGCCATGCCCAAACGCACCGACATCCGCTCGATCCTGCTGATCGGCGCCGGCCCGATCGTCATCGGCCAGGCCTGCGAGTTCGATTATTCCGGCACGCAGGCGCTGAAGGCGCTGAAGGCGGAGGGCTATCGGCTGATCCTGGTCAATTCCAACCCGGCCACGATCATGACCGATCCGGAGCTGGCGGATGCGACCTATGTCGAGCCGATCACCCCCGAGATCGTGGCGAAGATCATCGAGCGTGAGCGCCCGGATGCGCTGTTGCCGACGATGGGCGGCCAGACGGCACTCAATGTGGCCCGTGCTCTGGACGAGGACGGCACGCTCGAACGCTTCGGTTGCGAGCTGATCGGGGCGTCCAGGGCGGCGATCGACAAGGCCGAGGATCGTGAGCTGTTCAGGGAGGCGATGACGTCGATCGGCCTCGAGAGCCCGATGAGTTTCATCGCGCATTCGCTCGACGAGGCCCGCGCCGCGCTGGAGCAGACGGGTCTGCCGGCCATTCTGCGGCCCTCCTTCACCCTCGCCGGCACCGGTGGCGGCATCGCCTACAACCGGGAAGAGTTCGAGCAGATGGTGGCAACGGCGATCGACGCCTCGCCGATCAGCCAGGTGCTGGTCGAGGAATCGGTGCTGGGCTGGAAGGAGTACGAGATGGAGGTGGTCCGCGACCACCAGGACAACTGCATCATCGTTTGTGCGATCGAGAACATCGATCCGATGGGCGTGCACACGGGCGACAGCATCACCGTGGCCCCCGCACTGACCTTGACCGACAAGGAATACCAGCGGATGCGGACGGCCTCGATCGCCGTCCTGCGCGAGGTCGGCGTCGACACCGGCGGCTCCAATGTCCAGTTCGCCATCGATCCCAAATCCGGGCGGATGGTGGTCATCGAGATGAATCCCAGGGTCTCGCGGTCTTCGGCCCTGGCGTCGAAGGCCACGGGCTTTCCGATCGCCAAGGTCGCGGCCAAGCTCGCCGTCGGCTACACGCTCGACGAGATCCAGAACGACATCACCGGCGCCACCCCGGCCTCGTTCGAGCCGACGATCGACTATGTCGTCACCAAGATCCCGCGCTTCGCCTTCGAGAAGTTCCCCGAGACCCAGCCGCTCTTGACCACCTCGATGAAGTCGGTCGGCGAGGTCATGGCGATCGGCCGGACCTTCAAGGCCTCGCTGCAGAAGGCGCTGCGCAGTCTGGAGAACGGCCTCTGCGGCCTCGACGAGATTGCGATCGACGGCGGGCCCGACACGATTGCCGCCGAACTCGCCAGGCCCACCCCCGACCGGCTGCGGGTCATCGCCCAGGCGATGCGCCAGGGCATGGCGACCACGGAGATCCAGCGGATCACCCATTTCGACCCCTGGTTCCTGCAGCAGATCGAAGAGCTGCTGGCGACCGAGGCGGCGCTGGCGGCGCACGGCCTGCCCGAGGATGCCGCCGGCTGGCGCGCCTTGAAGGCCGACGGGTTCGCCGATCGACGGATCGCCCAGCTCACCGGGTGGAGCGAGCACGAGGTCCGCCACAAACGCCACGCTCTGGGCGTGCATCCGGTGTTCAAGCGGGTCGACACCTGTGCCGCCGAGTTCCGCTCCGACACGCCCTACATGTACAGCGCCTACGAGGAGGGGCTCTGGGACGGCCCCGACAATCCCGACATCGCGGCCGAGTGCGAGAGCCGTCCCACCGAGCGCCGCAAGGTGATGATCCTGGGCTCCGGCCCCAACCGCATCGGCCAGGGCATCGAGTTCGACTATTGCTGCGTGCACGCCGCCTTCGGGCTCAAGGAGGCGGGTTTCGAGACCATCATGGTCAACTGCAACCCGGAGACGGTGTCCACCGACCCGGACACCTCCGATCGGCTCTATTTCGAGCCCTTGACCGCCGAGAACGTGATCGAGATCGCCCGGGTCGAAGCCTCCAGGGGTGAACTCGTGGGGGCGATCGTCCAGCTCGGCGGGCAGACGCCCTTGAAGCTCGCCGCCGCGCTGCAGGAAGCCGGCATCCCGGTCCTCGGCACGTCGCCCGATGCCATCGACCTCGCCGAGGATCGCGATCGCTTCCAGAAGCTGCTGCACCAGCTCGATCTGCGGCAACCCGCCAACGCCATCTGCCGGAACGAGCAGGAAGCCGTGATCGAAGCGGAAAAGCTCGGCGTGCCGCTGGTCATCCGCCCCTCCTACGTGCTCGGTGGGCGGGCGATGCGGATCGTCCACGCCTTGGACGAGGTTCGCCAGTTCGCGGCCGAAGCGGCGATCGCCGCCGAGGCGGGCACCATCCTCCTCGATCGCTATCTGCAGGACGCGATCGAGATCGACGTCGACGTGCTCGCCGACGGCGAAACCGTCGTCGTCGCCGGGATCATGGAGCATATCGAGGAAGCCGGGATCCATTCCGGCGACAGCGCCTGCTCGCTGCCACCCTATTCGATCAGCGAGACCGTCATCGCCGAAATCCGCCGGCAGGCCGAAGCCTTGGCCCGGGCCCTGGACGTGCGGGGGCTGATGAACGTCCAGCTCGCGGTGCAGGGCGAGACGGTCTACATCCTCGAGGTCAACCCGCGGGCCAGCCGCACCGTGCCGTTCGTCGCCAAGACCATCGGCAGCCCGATCGCCAAGATCGCCGCCCGGGTGATGGCCGGCGAAGAGCTCCGCAACTTCCGGGTCAACCCGCAACATGCCCGCCACGTGGCGGTCAAGGAAGCGGTCTTCCCCTTCGCCCGCTTTCCGGGCGTCGACCTGCTGCTCGGCCCGGAAATGAAATCGACCGGCGAGGTGATGGGCATCGACCGCGATTTCGGCACCGCGTTCGCGAAATCACAGCTCGCCGCGGGGGTAGTACTGCCGAAGACCGGAACAGTATTTCTCTCGGTCAAGGACCACGACAAGCCCGCAGCCGTCCGCCTGGGCGCTGACCTCGTCAGGCTCGGTTTCAACCTGGTGGCGACCCGCGGCACGGCGGCGGCGCTCGCCGAGGCGGGCATCGCGGTCGCCGTCGTCAACAAGGTCCACGAGGGCCGGCCACACGTCGTCGACCTGATCAAGAACCAGGATATCCGGCTGTTGATCAACACCTCGGCCGGCCAGCAGGCGATCCGTGACAGTTTCTCGCTGCGCAGAGAAGCCTTGATGGCGAAGCTGCCTTACTATACCACAATCGCCGGTGCTCGCTCTCTGGTTGAAGGGCTCCGGCGCCTCGCCCAGGGCGAGCTTTCCGTTGCGCCATTGCAATCCTACACGGCGGGCGTAAACTAAGAGTTCGACGGCGCACGTGGCACCGCTGGATGCCCGGGCGCCGAAATGCCCATTTCTTGCGGAACGAATGTGATCATGGTCACGAAGATCCCGATGACGCCCGAAGGACACGCCCGGCTGACCGCCGAGCTCAAGCGCCTCAAGAATGTCGAGCGCCCGGCCGTGATCAAACAGATCGCCGAGGCGCGCGAGCACGGCGACCTTTCGGAGAATGCCGAGTATCATGCGGCGCGCGAGAAGCAGGGCTTCATCGAGGGTCGGGTGATGGAGCTCGAGGACAAGCTCGGCCGGGCCGAGGTGATCGACGTCGCCTCGCTGTCCGGCAGCAAGGTCGTCTTCGGGGCCAAGGTCAAGTTGGTCGACGAGGAGACCGACGAGGAGATCTTCTACCAGATCGTCGGTCCGGAGGAGGCGGAGATCCAGCAGGGCCGGCTGTCGATCGCCTCGCCGCTCGCCAAGGCGCTGCTCGGCAAGGAAGCCGGCGACAGTGTCGAGGTGACGACGCCGCGCGGCGTGCGCTATTTCGAGGTGCTCGCGGTGGAGTTCGGCGAGGCGCAGCCCGCCCAATAGGCGCTTTCCGGCACCGCGAGCGACGGTGGCCACCCCTACGATCGGATGACGACATGGCGAGCGAGCGGCGTACCCGGGTATTGATCATCGGCTCGGGGCCGGCGGGCTACACCGCCGCCATCTACGCCGCCCGCGCCAACCTGCAGCCGATTCTGGTCCAGGGCCTGCAGCCGGGTGGCCAGCTCTCGATCACCACCGACGTCGAGAACTACCCGGGCTTCGCCGAACCGATCCAGGGGCCGTGGCTGATGGAGCAGATGGCCGCGCAAGCCCGGTATTGCGGTGCGGAGCTGGTCTTCGACATCGTCACCGAGGTCAATCTCGACGGCCCGCCGTTTCGCGCCAAGGCCGACAGCGGCGACGTCTTCATCGCCGATGCACTGATCATCGCCACGGGTGCGGTCGCCCGCTGGCTGGGTCTGCCCACCGAACAGGCCTTCATGGGGCACGGCGTGTCGGCTTGTGCCACCTGCGACGGCTTCTTCTTCCGCGGCAAGCCGGTGGCCGTGGTCGGCGGCGGCAACACCGCGGCCGAGGAGGCGCTCTACCTGGCGCAGATGTGCGAGAAGGTGACCCTGATCCACCGGCGCGACGAACTGCGGGCCGACAAGACCCTGCAGGGCCGGGTGTTCAAGAACCCGAAGATCGAGATCTTGTGGGACCACGTGGTCGAGGAGGTGCTGGGGACCCTCGAGCCGTTGAGCATGACCGGGCTCAGGGCCGCCCACGTGAAGACCGGTGATCGCCGCGAGCTCGCGGTCGACGGTCTGTTCATCGCCATCGGCCACGATCCGGCGACCAGTCTTTTCGCCGGCAAGCTCGAGATGGACGCCGAGGGCTACCTCGTCACCGCCCCGGACAGCACCCGCACCAGCGTGCCCGGGGTGTTCGCCGCGGGCGACGTGCAGGACAAGATCTATCGCCAGGCGGTGACCGCCGCCGGCACCGGCTGCATGGCGGCACTCGAAGCGGAACGCTATTTGGCCGCACAGGACTGAGCCCGGCAGTCTCGGGCCCACACGTCCAGATCGGCCGGCGGATCGGCCGGCGGACCGGCTGCAGGACGCCGGGAAGGGGAGGGTGATGCTGGACTGGGACCGGGTGCGGATCTTTCATGCGGTGGCCGGTGCGGGCAGCTTCACCAAGGCCGCCGACCGCCTGGGCTTGAGCCAATCGGCGATCAGCCGGCAGATCGGGGCGCTCGAGGAGAGCATCGGCACGGCCCTCTTCCACCGCCATGCAAGAGGCCTGATCCTCACCGAGCAGGGCGAGGTGTTGCTGCGCACGGCCGATGAGATCGCCAGGAAGATCGCCACCGTCCAGTCCGCGCTCAGCGAGATCAAGGACGAGGCGGCGGGTCACCTGCGGATCAACACCACGATCGGCATCGGCACGGTCTGGCTGACCTCCCACCTCTTCGACTTTCGCACCACCTATCCCGACATCACCCTGGAGCTCGCGGTCACCGACAGCGAGCTCGACCTCTCGATGCGCGAGGCCGACGTCGCGATCCGCCTCAACCGGCCGACCCAGCCGGATCTGGTGCAGCGCAAGCTGATGACGGTGCACACCCACATCTACGGCAGCCGGCGCTATCTCGACGCCCGCGGCGAGCCCGCCTCGACGGCCGATCTCGACCACCACGACCTGATCGCCTACGGCGACAAGTGGCAGCCGCCGGTGCCGAGCCTGAACTGGATCCTCTCGGCCGGGCGCGACGAGGAGGAGGTGCACGGCCGGCGGGCCACGTTCACCATCAACAACGTCTTCGGCATGCTCCGGGCCTGCGAGAGCGGCCTCGGCCTCGCCTCGCTGCCGGATTATCTCGGCGGCAACAACCCGGCGCTGACCCGGGTCCTGCCGGAGCTCGAGGGACCGAGCTTCACCGCCTACTTCGTTTATCCGGAGGAGTTGCGCGCCTCACGCCGAGTTGCCGTGTTCCGCGATTTCCTGCGCGAGAAGGTGGCCCAACACCCGGTCTGGTGAGCGTCGCCGCGCGGCCGGCCGGCGCCGTTGCCGAACATTTGTGTCATGCAAAAAAAAATGCCCGCCTATGCAAAAAGGGGCTGGTCAACCGGCGCACTTGCCATTAGTTATTGCACTGCAGCAAGACGGTCGTCCGAGCGTTTTGCAGGCAGCGCCGCTCAGCCGGCGTTGGGATGAAGTCTAGCGCTTTGTCCCGGAGGGCCTCCGTCGGAGGCACTCACTCGGACGTTTAGCCTCCCTGATCTACTTGGCCGGGTCTTCGGACCCGGCTCTTTTTTTGCGCAGCAGCTGCTCAAATGTTGGTACTCCTGACGCTTTCGCGCGTCAAGCTGTCGCGACGCCCTCGAGGCGAAAAAATGTTATTCTACGAGATTTTCTCGTGGATCGACGTGTTGGCTCACATGAAGAGTCGTTCGTTCTCCAGCCCGTCATAGAGATGGGCGACGAACTCGCCATAGCCGTTGAACAGCCGGGTGGGCACCCGTTCGTCCGTGCCGAGCAGCCGCTCGGTGGCCTGACTCCAGCGCGGATGCGGCACCTCGGGGTTCACATTCGCCCAAAATCCGTACTCGTTGCCGGCGATCTCCTCCCAGAACGAGGTCGGCCGCTGGTCGGTGAAATGGAAGCGTACGATCGACTTGACCGATTTGAAGCCGTACTTCCAGGGTACGGCGAGGCGCAAGGGGGCACCGTTTTGCCGCGGCATCGGCTCGCCGTAGATGCCTGTGGCGATGAACGCGAGCTCGTTCGTCGCCTCCGCCATGGTCAGGCCTTCGACATACGGCCAGGGATACCAGAATTGCCGCTGCCCCGGTGCCATGCTGCTGTCCTCGAAGGTCGTCATGACTAAATATTGGGCAGACGACAGCGGCCTGGCGAAATCGACGAGGGCGGCAAGTGCGAACCCGGTCCACGGCACCGCCATCGCCCAGGCCTCGACACAGCGCAGCCGATAGAGCCGTTCCTCGATCGGCATCCGCCGGATCAACTCTTCCGCATCGAGGGTGATCTCCTCCTCGACCATCCCGTCGATGGTCACGGTCCAGGGGCGCAGCCGCAGCGCCTGTGCGGCCTGCACGATGTTCTTGGTCGAGCCGAACTCGTAGAAATTGTTGTAGGTGGTGGCGAGCTCGGGGTCGGTCAGCGCACGATCCAGCGTGTAGGCGTCGTTCGTCGCAGCGGGGTAGACGTCGGGCGCGATCGGCTCCTCCTGGGCCATTGCCGCCCGCGCCAGCAGACCTGCACCCGGTGCCGCCGCCAGCAGCGCCCCGGCACCCCCGGCCGCCAATACCTGCCGCCGGTTCAACCACACCGACTGGGGGGTCGCTGCACTCTCCGGCAACTCCCAGCCCTTGCGCGACCGCGTCAACATCCGATGTCCTCCAGCAAGAGACCGCTCCGATCGCGTGGGCACGGGCAATCGCAGACCCCCGGCCTCGGCAGCAGCGGCTCGTGCACCACTGTTCGGCTCTCCGATGTTGATGGTAGGTCCGAGGCCGCTGGTGGCAAGTCGGGACGAGGCGTTTGCGCAGGCGTTGGTGGAGGCGTGATCGAGACCCGCGCGGCGTGTAGCCGGCGGCGCTCGACGGAGGCCGAGACACCACCCATCTCAGCGGTCGTGGCACGCGTATCGGCATGCCGCTGTGTGGCAGAACCGTAGCGAGACCGTTCGATGGGCTGGCAACCGCTTCACCCGGATCAGCGCCGACAGCGCTACAGGCGGCAACGCGCGTTGCTCGCCGATCTGCGCTGCTCGTTCGAGCGCAAGCGGCTGCTCGCCCGCTGGAAGCGGTCGGCGAAAAGCATCCTCGTGCCACTCGCCGTCACCGGCGCCATCGTTGCCGGGATCTTGCTCCTCGGCAGCGTGTAGCGCCCGCCTGCAGTCGGCAGCGATCTCTCGCGACTGCAGCCGGCCGGCGGCCCGAGCGGAGGCAAAAAGGTGTCAGGTACCTTTTTCTTCGACGCGAGCATCACGACGGTCGACGCCCTGGTCACCGACGGGAACATCTCGATCGCCTGAGACGCACGCCACCGCACCGATCGGCCCGCCTAGCCGGCGAGCCGGGCGGCCGTGCTGCCGACAGTGGTGCCCAGGGCGGTGAGCACCGTGCCCCACAGCATGTCGACGACACTCATCCGCAGCGACCAGTCGCGCAGGGTGGCGAGGTTGGTCAAGTCATAGGTGGCATAGGCGAAAAAGCCGAACAGGCCGCCCATCAGCAGTGCGGTGCTCAGGCTCTCCGCCCGGACCGCCGGCAGGACGGCGAAGATCGTGATCCCCGCCGCATAGACCAGATAGAACAGCACGGCAGCCCCGAGCCTGACCTCGGCCGCCAGGAGATCGCCGAGCTCGGCCCGATAGAAGCCGCGCGCCACGACCCCGAGCCAGAGCGTGTCGACCACGGCGAAGAACGCCGCCGTCGCGAGATAGGCGATCGCCAGCTGCATCCTATTCCGCCGCCCGGACCACCGTCGCCTCGGGCTCGACGCAGAGCATCCCACCCGATTGGCGCCGCCAGAGCGAGGCGTAGAGCCCGTCCGCCGCGATCAACTCTTGATGGCTACCGGTCTCGACGATCCGCCCCTGGTCCATCACCACGAGGCGATCGAGCATGGCGATGGTCGAAAGCCGATGCGCTATGGCGATCACCGTCTTGCCCTCCATCAGCGCTTCGAGCTGCTCCTGGATCGCCGCCTCCACTTCCGAGTCGAGCGCCGAGGTCGCCTCGTCGAGCACCAGGATGGGCGCGTTCTTCAAGAGCACCCGGGCAATCGCGATGCGCTGGCGCTGGCCGCCCGAGAGCTTGACCCCGCGCTCGCCGACGAAGGCGTCGTAGCCGCGCCTTCCCCTGGCGTCCTCCAGCGTCTCGATGAACAGGTCGGCATGCGCCCTGGCCGCGGCCCGCCTGACCGCCGCGTCGTCGGCATCCGGGCTGCCGTAGCGGATATTGTCGCGGATCGAGCGGTGCAAGAGCGAGGTGTCCTGCGTCACCATGCCGATCTGCCCGCGGAGCGACTCCTGCGTCACCGTCGCGATGTCCTGCCCGTCGATCAGGATGCGCCCGGCCTCGGGGTCATAAAAGCGCAGCAGGAGATTGACGAGGGTCGACTTGCCGGCACCCGAACGGCCGACAAGCCCGACCTTCTCGCCCGGCCGGATCACGAGATCGAGCCCGTCGATCACCCCGGATTCTTTGCCGTAGTGAAAATGCACGGCGTCGAAGCGGATCTCGCCCCTGGGCACGGCGAGTTCGGTGGCATTCGGCCGATCGACGATCTCCTGCGGTCTCGCCAGCGTGTTGATGCCGTCCTGCACCGTGCCGATGTTCTCGAACAGCGAGCCCACCTCCCACAAGACCCAGTTCGACATCGCCCGGATGCGCATGACGACGGCGATGGCGACCGCGATCACCCCCAGGGAGATCAACGCTTGATGCCAGGCATAGACGGCGAGGCCGGCGATGCCGGCGAGCAGGACGGCGTTGAGGGTGTGCAGCGAGACGGTGAGCGAGGTCGCCAGCCGCATCTGACGATGCACCGTGTCCATGAAACCGTCCATGGCGCCTCGGGCATAGGCCTGCTCACGGCGGCTGTGGGCAAAAAGCTTGACCGTCTGGATATTGGTGTAGCTGTCGACGACACGGCCGGTCATCTCGGCCCGGGCATCCGCCTGCTCCATCGAGACCTGCCGCAGCCGCGGCACGAAATAGACCAAGAGCCCGATATAGCCGGCGAGCCAGGCGACGAGCGGCGTCATCAGCCAGGGCTCGGCCCGGCCCACCAGCACCATCGCGCCCACGAAATAGACGAGGACATAGACGAACACCTCGGTGAGCTTCATCACCGTCTCGCGGATCGCGAGTGCCGTCTGCATCACCTTCTGCGCCACCCGGCCGGCGAATTCGTCCTGGAAAAAGCTCATCGACTGGCCGAGCAGCCAGCGATGCCCGAGCCAGCGCGCCAGCATCGGGTAGTTGCCGAAGATCGTCTGATGGAGGACGAGGTTCTGCACGAGCTGCAGCAGCGGAAAGGCGACGACGACCAGCAGCCCCATGCCGATCAGCGTCGGCCCGTGCGCGGCGAAGAACCCGTCCCGGTCGGCCGCGGCCAGGATGTCGACCAGCGAGCCCAGAAAGCTCAAGAAGATCACCTCGAGGATCGAGACGGCAGCGGTCAACGCCGCCATCAGCCCGATCCAGGGCGCGACCGGCCGGGTGTAGTGCCAAACGAACGGCCAGAGCCGCTCGGGCGGCCGCTCCGGCGCGACGTCCGGGAAGGGATCGACCAGACGCTCGAAATAACGAAACATACCCTGCCACCAACAGAATTGAGCTGCGTCGAGCAGCACGTCAGCCGTGCGGCCGCCCGTAGGGCCGCTTGGCCTTGGCCTCCTCGAGGGCGTAGGCCCACCACAACAGCTGATCGACCATCCGCGCCAAGGCCGCGTTCACCCGCTCGCCGTCGACCGGCTCGCCGGCGTCGTCGAACCGGTTCCAGGCCATGGCGAAGCTGACCCCGTCGCGCATGGTCACGGCATGCAACTCGGCGAACACCAGTCGCAACTGCTCCACGGCCCGGAGACCGCCGGCAACCCCGCCATAGGAGACGAAGCCGACCGGCTTGGCGACCCACTCGTCCTTCGCCGCGTCGATCAACTGCTTGAGCGCCGCCGTATAGCCGTGATTGTACTCCGCTGTCACCACCACGAAGGCCTGCGCCCGGCCGAGCCGTTCCCGCAACGCCCGAACCGCCGGCCCGGGCTCCTTCTCGTGCCGCTTCGGAAAATCGATCTCCAGAGGGTCGATCACCTCGACCTCGACATCCGAGCGCAACGCCATTTGCCCGGCCGCCCAACGCGCCACGGTCTCCCCGAACCGCCCCTCCCGCGTGCTCCCCAAAATCACCGCCACCCGCACCGGCTCCACCATCGATCTCTCCGAGCGACCCGTCCACTCCGCAACACATAGACGCCCTGAAATCGATCGCCACCATGCTCCTCCACGACCACCCAGAAAAAGACGGAGGGGCGCGGGGAGGCGCCGCCTCCCCGCATTTCTTTGCTGAATACCACTAGAGCGGGGAGGCAACGCCTCCCCGCGCCCCTCCGTTATTCGGCTTCTTTGCGCGGTCGGACATCGATGGATCGGCCCGATCCCGGTCGGCAACAGCCGTGTGGGATCGCCGGCGCTTCCTACGGGCGGCTCTGGGGCGGCCGCGCCGCGTTCGATTTCCTGCACTTCGCGGCCTGCTACGACCGGGCGATCGAGTTCGCCGTCGAACACGGCCTCGCCGAACCGGTCCGCCGCTTCCCCGCCCAGGAACGGCGCAGCCTCGAGCACGAGATGCGCCGTTCCTGGGCGAGGAAGCATCGAATCCGGGGAGGATGATCCTCCCCGGGCCCCTCCGCTATTGTTGTGGTGGTGGATCGACTGGGCTGTGTGTGAAAGAACGATGGGGCGTGGGGAAGATCATCTTCCCCACATACTTCGTTTTGTCTATCCTTCGCGTGTGGCGCTCGAGGAGAGGCGCCGGCATCCGAAGTGTTCCGGCCCTTCGGTCGACGGTTGCCGGTAGCGATCCGGCGCTGTCCGCCAACTCTCTGGACCTACTCGGCACCGCTGCACGCGGTGCGGGTGGCTACCTCAGCCGTGGAGGCTGCCGGCCGGCGGGCGGGGGCTGATGGGGACGGCATCCCTCGTGCCGAGGATGTCTTCGAGGGCGCGGGCGGCGGCGAGGAGGCGGGCCTCGGCTCGCGGCGGGGCCACGATCTGCAGACCGACCGGCAGGCCGCTCTGGGTGAAGCCGCAAGGCAGCGAGAGGGCCGGGCAGCCGGAAAGCGTGATGGCGTAGGTGACGGCGACCCAGTCGATATAGGTGGCAAAGCGGTAGTCGCCGAGGGACTCCAGGTAGCGCAGGCCGACGTCGAACGGCGGCACGATGGTGGCCGGGCAGAGCAGCAGGTCGTGCTCCTCGAAGAAGGCGGCAGTGCGCGCCTGGATCAGGCCGCGTTCGCGCTCGGCCCAGCCGATCTCCTCGGCGGTGAGGGCCAGACCGCGCTCGATGTTCCAGACCACCTCGGGCTTCAGCCGCTCGCGCTCGGCATCGAGCAGCGGCGCCTTGTCGTAGGCGAAATGCGCGGCTCTCAGGATCTCGAAGATCTCGCGGGTGGGGCCGAAGTCGGGGGCGCGGTTCTCGATCACCACGGCTCCGAGCTCGCTGAACCTGGCGGCGGCTTGCCCGGCGATCCGGGCGATCTCCGGGTCCACGGGCACGAGACCACCCAGATCGGCGGAAAAGCCGACGCGGCCGAGTGCTGGTGGTTGTTCGACCGCGGTGGCGAAGGGCACCGCCGGCGGTTCCGTCGCCAAGGGGTCGCCCAGGTCGGTGCCGACGAGCGCATCGAGCATCAACGCCAGATCGGCGACGTCGCGCGCCATCGGTCCCTGCACCGCCAGCGTCTGAAAGCGGCAGCGGGCGGGACCGCTGGCGACCCGGCCGAGACTCGGCCTCAGGCCGACGACGCTGCAGAAGGCGGCCGGGGTGCGCAGACTGCCGCCGAGATCGGAGCCGTCGGCGAGCCAGGCCATGCCGGTCGCCAGGGCCACGGCGGCACCGCCCGAGGAGCCGCCGCAGGTGAGATCGGTGTTCCAGGGGTTGCGGGTGGCACCGAACACCTCGTTGAAGGTATTGGCCCCGGCCCCGAACTCCGGCGTGTTCGACTTGCCCAGCACGATCGCCCCGTTGGCCTCGAGCCGGCGGACGTGAAGTGCTGTCTGTTGCGGCACGTGTTCGGCGAAGATCGGCGAGCCGTAGGTGGTGCGCACCCCCTCGACGTCGTTGAGGTCCTTGACGACGATCGGCAGCCCGCCGAGCCAGCCGGGCTTGCCGGCAGCGGCGGCACCGCCCTGCATCAGGGCACGGGCATGCGCCCGCGCCCGCTCGAAGCAGCGGGTCGGGACCGCATTGACCAGGGGGTCGACCGCCTCGATCCGGGCAATCGCGGCCTCCACCAGTTCCAGCGGCGAGACCCGGCCGGCGGCCAGTTCCGCCACGACGCTGCGTGCCGAAGCGGCGACGAGGCCCGTGGGGGCGGGGACGCTCACGGGCAGGTCCGGTAATAGAGCCAGCCGAGATGTTCCTCGGTCGCGGGGTCGATCACCCGCTCGAAGCGATAGCATTCGGGATCCAGCGGCGGGCGATCGTCTTCGACGGTGAAGAACGGCTCCCGGGCCGTCCGGTCGCGCGCGAAGACCGAGCCCGAGAGCGGATCGTAGCGCATCGGCGTGCCGCCGGTCTCGCGGATGATGCAGTCCCAGCGCCGGCCGGCGGCGTCGCTCATGATCACCTCGGCGCTACCGCGCGTGCGCAGGTTTGCCCGGAGCACGGTGACCGGCGGGGCGGAGTTGACCCGGACACAGTCTTCGATTGCCGGATAGAGGGTGAGGATGTTGCGCGACCAGTCGGTGCGCATCTCGTAGGGCAGCGGGGCCGGTTCGCTCGGCGGCGCGGTCTCGGCTGCGGCGCTGTCGGTCGCGGCTGCGTCGCTGTCGGTCGCGGCCGGCGCCTCGGCCTCGGCCGGGGGCTGCTCCGGCAGGGCTGCCGGGGCCAGGAGGTCGCCGCGGATCCACCCCTGATAGCTCGTCGCCGCGTCGGGCAGGGTCGCGATACGGTACCACGTGAAAGTGCCGCGTTGCGCGGTTTCTTCGACCTGCAGGAGGTCACCGCCGCTGGCTTGCGCCACCACGTTGTTCGGCTGGATCTCGGGGCTGCTTCTGACATTGACCCTCGAGCCCAGCGCCGCGTCGATCCGAACCCCGCCGCCCGGCTGGATGTCCTGTGCCGCGGCGGGCGTCACCAGGGTTGGTGTGATCGGGATCGGCAGGGTGGCGAGGCCGAGGCTGGCGACCAGCAGCAGGGCAGGGGCAAGGCGCATGTTATCCTCGAGGTTGAACGGCGACGATGCCAAAGGCTGGCGACCGCTACCGGCTACGGCTGATCAATAGCCGCTGAACTGTGCGACATTCAATCGGATCAGCCAATCGGATCAGCCAATCGGATCAGCCAATCGGATCGGCCGATCGGATCGGCCAAGCGGATCGGCCGGTTCGATCGGCGGTCTTCGACCGCCGCCGCTCAGCCGGCCCGGCGGGCGAGCGTCGGCAGGATGCTCTCGATGATCGCGAGCGCTTCCTCGATCGCGTCATCGGCGAGATCGAGATGGGTGACGAAGCGCAGCCGGGCCGCTCCCATCGCGAGAAAATGCAGCCCTGCCGTGGCCGCTGCCGCCACCAGTGCCGCAGCATCGATACCCTCGACGTCGGCGACGACGATGTTGGTCGCGACGCGCTCGGGGTCGATCCTGAAGACGTCGTGCCGGGCGAGACCGCGGGCGAGGGCTCGGGCCCGCTGGTGATCGACGGCGAGCCGCTCGCGATGCTCTTGCAGGGCGAAGAGTGCGCCGGCCGCGATCCCCCCCCCCTGCCGCATCGCCCCGCCGAAAAGGCCGCGAAAGCGCCGGGCCCGCGTGATCAGGGCGGCGGAGCCGGCCAGTGCCGAGCCCACGGGCGCCCCCAGGCCCTTGGAGAAGCAGACGCTCACGGTATCGAAGGGTGCGGCGATGGCGGCGGGTGCCACTCCGAGCGCGACGGCGGCATTCCAGAGCCGGGCACCGTCGAGATGCAGCGCCATGCCGGCCTCGCGGCCGGCCGCGGCCACGGCCTCGAGCTCGGCCATCGGCCAGACCGTGCCGCCGCCGGCATTGTGGGTGTTCTCCAGCGCCAAGAGGCGGGCCGGCGGGTAGATCCCGTAAGCCTCGAGCGCCGCCGGGCGGGCCTTCGCTCGGACCGCGTCCGCACCGAAGACCCCGCCCGCACCGGCGAGAGGCTCGAGGCTGACGCCCGAGAGCAGCGCGTAGCCGCCACGTTCGAAAAGGGCGATGTGCGCCGCTTCGTGCAGCAGGATCGCGTCCCCGGGGTCGGTCTGGCAGCGGATGGCCAGCTGGTTGCCCATGGTGCCCGACGGGACGAACAAGGCTGCCTCCTTGCCGAGCAGCGCGGCCGTTCGGGCTTCGAGTGCCTGGACCGTCGGGTCCTCGCCGTAGACGTCGTCGCCGACGTCGGCTTCGGCCATCGCACGGCGCATCGCCGGGGTCGGGCGGGTCAGGGTGTCGCTTCTGAGATCGATGGGGGCCAAGGTGACTGTCCTCTGATCGGCGAGCCTCTGGTCAGCGACGGAGCAGGCCGCCGAGGCCTTCGAGCAGCTCGCGGGCGGGATCCCGGGCCGGGGCTTCGTCCGAATCCGGGTCCGGTGCGTCCGTCTCGCCCGCGGCGGGGCGCTGGCCGCCGCCGAGCAGGCCGCCAAGGCCCTGGAGCGCCTCGCCCAACGGCGAATCGGGAGCGATATCGAAGCTGTCGCGCAGGTTCTCCAGCATTGCCGGGTCACGGGCGATATTCTGCACCGTTGCGGCCAGCGCTGCCGGGTCGCCGATGTCGCCGGTCAGCGTGCCGTCGAGATCGAGCCGGATCGTCGGATCGGCCCAAGCCCCCTCGATCACCAGCGGCACCCCGGCCTGGAACGCCGCGTCGCCGCTGGCGTCCTGGCCTTCGAGCGTACCGGCCAGCCGCGGCAACAGCCGATAGTCGAGGGTCTGTGCGCCGAGATCGATCGTGCCGGCACCGTTGACCCGAAGGGCCGGGGCGTCGAGCGAGAAGTCCTGGTTGTCGAGCACGCCCTCTTCGATCGTGAAGGTGCCGCCGGCCTCGGCGAAGTCGGTCCGCTGCGGCTCGGCCGCCGCACTGTGCACGCCCAGCGTCATGACCTGGCGCATGGTGGCGCCGATATTGATGCCGAGGATGGCGCCGTCCCGGGCCGAGAGCTCGCCGTCGCCGTCGAGATTGCGCATCAGGGCGTCGATGCTCGCCCCTTCGCTGGTCACCGCGAAGCGAGCATTGCCGGTGCCGGCGAGCCAATCGATATCGGCAACCGCGGCCAAAAGCGGCTCGAGCTGAACAGCCGTGACCTCGGCCGATGCATCGAGGTCGACGGTTTCGCCGTTGCCGAGCGTGACCCGGCCGGTGAGCGTACCGTCGTAGAGTGCCAGCTCGTCGATATCGGCCGTCGTCTCGTCGGCATCAGCGGTCAGCGACAGGCTGCCCGCGCCGAGCTCCAGCTCGTGGGTCACGAGGCTCGCCAGCTGCAGCCCGAGATCGACGTCGAGCGGCAGCGGCAGCGGCAGATTCAAGGGCTCCTTCGGCCAGCCGTCGGCGGCCTCGGTGTCCGAATCGGCCGGTGCGTCGGCGGCGGCGCTGCCCTCGCCGGGCTCCAGATAGGGGCGCAGATCGAGGTTGCCGAGGTCGAGGCTGCCGGTGAGCTTCGGCCGCTCGGCCATGGCGAGCTCGAGGTCGCCCGCGATGCGCAGATCGTCGACCTCGAGCGTCAAGGCGCGAAGGGCGAGACCGGTCGGCGACCCTGCCGCATCGACGGCCAAGGTGACCTCCTCCAGCCGGCCCTCGGGGAGCTCGACCGGCTGGCCCAGCCAGTCGAGTAGGCGGCGCGGGGCGGCGTCGGCGGTGACCGCGAGGAGTGCACTGCCGGACGGCGAGGCTTCGCCGTCGGCGGCGATGCCGAGGCCCGGCGCCGCAGCCTCCAGGGTGAGCGAGCTCGGCTCGCCGGCGAGCAGGGCGTCGAGGTCGCCGATCACCGCATTGAGCGTGGCGCGCTCGCCCTGGCTGGTCACGCTGCCGTCGAGATTGAGGGCAGGACCGTCGGGCTCGCCCCTGGCCCAGAGCTCCAGCGCTTCGAAGCGGCGCGTCTCGCCGCTGCCGTGGTCGTCCAACGTCACGGTGCCCTCGGTCAGGCGGATCTCGCCGATGCGCAGGGTCGGCAGGTCCCCCTGCCGCTCGTCCCCGGCGCCACTGCCCCCGCCGTGCTCGTCGCCCGCCTCGTCTCCTGCCGGCGCCAGCTGCCAGCTCGGCGTGCCGTCGGTGTCGATCTCGAGGGCGAGGGTCGGGCGCTCGATCAAGAGCCGCTCGAGCGCGATCGTGCCGCCGAGATAGGCGAGCGCGTCGACCTCGAGGTCGAGCCGGTCGATCCGCGCCAGGCTGGGCTCGTTCGCCCAGTCCGGGTTGGCGATGCTGACCTCGGCGAGGGTCAGCGCGAGCGGAGGCCAGGGGCGGAGCTCGAGCGGGCCTTCGACCCGCACCTCGCGCCCGAGTTCGGCGGTGAGCCGTTGCTCGAGCTCGGCCTTGATCATCTCGCGCGGCAGGACGAAGGGCAGGGCGATGCCGACGCCGAGCAGCACGACGACGAGGATCAGGAGGCCCAAAAGCAGCTTTTTCATCGATCGAACTTTCTCATGCGGCGCGTTTTTGCCGCTTCAGCATGGGAAACTCGGCGCTCGTGACGGTCTCGCGGTCGAGCAGCAGCTCGGCACCCTCGTCGAGCTCGTCGCGGCGCTCCTCGAGGATCGCGACCGCCTGCTCGAATGCCGCCTCGACCAGCTTGCGGATGGCGAGATCGATCTCGCGCGCCGTCTCTTCGCTGTAGTTGCGCGGCCGCGCCACCGGCATGCCGTTCTCGCCGAGGAAGGACTGGCGCTGCGGATCGTAGACGACCTGATGAGTCGCCGCGTCCATGCCGTAGCGGGTCACCATGTGCCGCGCAATGTCGCTGATCTTGTCGAGATCGTCGGCGGCCCCGGTCGAGATCTCGCCGAAGACGACGTGCTCGGCGGCCCGCCCGCCCATCAGCACGGCCATCTTCTCCTCGAGTTCCTGCGTGGTCATCAGATAGCGCTCCTCCTCCGGCCGCTGGATGGTGTAGCCCAAGGCGCCGATGCCGCGCGGAATGATCGAGACCTTGTGAACCGGGTCGGTGGTCGGCAGCGTGGCGGCCACCAGCGCGTGGCCCATCTCGTGATAGGCCACGACCTTGCGCTCCTTGGGGTGGAGGATGCGCGATTTCTTCTCGAGCCCGGCGATGATCCGCTCGATGGCATTGTTGAAGTCGTCCATCGAGACGGCTTCGGCCCGGCGCCGCGTCGCCAACAGCGCCGCCTCGTTGACGAGGTTGGCGAGATCGGCGCCGGAAAAGCCCGGGGTCAGCGCCGCCACCTGGTCGAGCTTCACGTCCTGGCCGAGCTTTTTGATCTTCTTGATGTGAACCTTCAGGATCTGCAGCCGGCCCGACTTGTCCGGCCGGTCGACCAGCACTTGGCGGTCGAAGCGGCCGGCGCGCAAGAGCGCCGGATCGAGGATCTCCGGCCGGTTGGTAGCACCTAGCAGCACGATGCCCTCGGACGGGTCGAAGCCGTCGAGCTCGGCCAGGAGCTGGTTCAGGGTCTGCTCTTTCTCGTCGTGGCCGCCACCGCCGTACTGGCCGGCCGAGCGCGCTCGCCCCAAGGCATCGAGCTCGTCGATGAAGATGATGCAGGGCTTGGACTTGCCGGCCTGCTCGAAAAGGTCGCGCACGCGCGCCGCCCCCACGCCCACGAACATCTCGACGAACTCCGAGCCCGAGATCGAGAAGAACGGCACTCCGGCCTCGCCGGCGACGGCGCGGGCGATCAGCGTCTTGCCGGTGCCGGGTGGGCCGACCAGGAGAATGCCCTTGGGGATCCGCGCGCCGAGCCGGCCATAGGTGTCGGGGTCCTTGAGGAAGTTGACGATCTCCAGGAGTTCCTCTTTGGCCTCGTCGACCCCGGCGACGTCGGCGAAGCTCACTTTGGTGTCCTTCTCGACGTAGATCTTGGCCTTCGACTTGCCGACCTGCATCAGCCCGCCGAAGCCCTGCTTCTCGGCGAAGCGGCGGATCATGAAGAACCAGAGGCCGATGATGAGGGCTATCGGGATGATCCAGGAGAGGAGATCGCGGAGAAACGTCGACTCGATCTCGCCGGCGAAGCGGACGTCGCGATCGCGCAGCCACTCGGCCATGTCCATCTCGACCCTCGTGGTGCGAAAATGCGTCGCCCCGGCCTCGGTCGGCCGCCGCAGCCGGCCCTCGACGAAATTCTCCGATACCCGAAGCTCCTCGATCGCCCCGTCTTCGATCAGCGCCTCGAATTCGCTGTAGGGGATCGTCTCGACCTGCTGCTGCACCGCCAGCCAGCTCTGGAAGATCAACAGGAGCAGGAAGGCGATCAGCGCATAGGTCAGATTGATCTGCTGCTTTTTCTCCATGTCCACCGTCGTCTCCTCCATCGGGCCGTGCGGCGGGCACCGCTTGCACAAGGCCTGAGATAAGCACTACCAGCGCCGGACAACCAGGGAGAGGATGACATGTCGGCAAGGCTCTTCGATCTATCGGGCAAACGCGCCCTGGTCACCGGCGCGGCGCAGGGCATCGGCTTCGCCCTGGCCCGGGGCCTGGCGAACGCGGGTGCCGGCGTCGTCCTCAACGGCCGCAACGCGGCGAAACTCGAAGCAGCGGCAGTGCAAATCCCGGGTGCCACGACCGCCGTCTTCGACGTCACCGACCCCGCGGCGGTCGAGACCGCGATCGAGCGGATCGAGACCGAGGAAGGACCGATCGACATCCTCGTCAACAATGCCGGCATCCAACACCGCGCCCTGCTCGAGGACTTCCCGATCGAGGCCTGGCGCCAGATGATGGCGACCAACCTCGACGCCGTCTTCTTCGTGGGCCAGGCGGTCGCCAAACGGATGATCCCGAGGCGCCGGGGCAAGATCATCAACATCTGCTCGCTGATGAGCGAAGCCGGCCGGCAAACCATCGCCCCCTACACGGCGGCCAAGGGGGCCGTCCGCCAACTCACCAAGGGCATGTGCGCCGACTGGGCCCGCCACGGCCTGCAAATCAACGGCATCGGCCCCGGCTACTTCAAAACCCCGCTCAACAAGGCGCTCTTCGAAGACCCCGACTTCACCGCCTGGGTCGAAAAACGAACCCCCGCCGGCCGCTGGGGCGAGGTCGAAGAACTGCAGGGGGCGTGCATCTTCCTCGCCAGCGATGCATCGAGCTTCGTCAACGGCCAGATCATCTACGTCGACGGCGGGCTTTTGGCGGTGATTTGACGGGAAGAAGCCGGGGGAAATGATTTCCCCCGGCACCCCCTCGGGATTTTTGCGGTGGTGGCGCGGGCGGGTCAGCCGCGACGCTCGTCGATCAGCGCTTGTGCGAGCGCCAGATTGCGCCGCGTGCCGTCGACGTAATAATCGGCCTTGGCCGCCTCGAAGACCCCCAGCGCCGCCGCGTAGGCCTCGACCGCCCGCTCGAGGGTCGCGGTACCGCTCTGCCGCGCGCCGAGGGTGTGAAGGGCGGCGCCGAGATTGTTCTGCGTCTGGGCCCAGTCCAGCGGCACGCGCTCGCGGGTGCGCTCCTCGAGCGCCGCCGCGTAGGCCTCGACCGCCCGCTCGAGGGTCGCGGTACCGCTCTGCCGCGCGCCGAGGTTCTGAAGGGCGTTGCCGAGATTGTTCTGGGTCGTGGCCCAGTCGTCGCGGCGGGTGGCCCGCGGGGCGAGGTCGAGGGCTGTCTCGTAAGTGGCGATGGCCTCCGCGAGCGCGGCGTTGTCGCCGAACTCGCGACCGAGGTCATAGAGCGCTCTCGCCTGGGCGAGACGGTGGCGCCAGCTGGTCTCGGGGTCGAAGGATGTGAGGTCGGCGGCTTCGGCGAGGAGGGTGGCGGCGTCGCGGTAGCGCAGATCGAGGCGTTCGACCCGCGCCGCATCGGCGAGGAGCGAGGCTTCCTCGATGTCTTGGTGTCGTCGCAGCTCGCGGCGTTGGTCGAGGGCGCGGCGGAAGACCTGGCGCGCACCGGCGAGGTCGCCAGCATCGAGAAGCGCCATCGCCTCTTCCCGGGCGGCGGAGAGACTCGGATCGGCGTTGCTCGGGCGGGTCAACTGCTCACGCGTCTCGACGTAGCCCGCCGCGAAGCGCTCGAGAAAGGCCGGTACGTCTGCCTGTTTGATTGCCGGGTCGGCACCCAGACGTTGGAGATGGGCGATCAATGCCGCGTGCGGGATGCCCTTCTCTTGCTCCAGCAGCTCGAGCTGACGATTGTTCTGCTCGATGATGGTGTCGAGCTTGCGATCCTGCGCTGCCTGCCGCTGCAGCACCACGGCCCAGAGGTCCGGCAGCAGCTCGGCGAGGATGTGCGCGTGACGCGGCAGCTTGTCGTAGAAGCAGCGGATCAGCCGCCGGCACCAGTCCTCGAGTTCGATGCGGTCGGCCGAGTTGGCGAAGGCGAGTTTGGCCGCCACCTCGTGCATCGCGGCGTCGGGATCGAGGTTGAGCTCGACGAGACGGCGGTGGGTGATGCCGGCCTTCATGATCGCGGGCTCGATGGCGCGGCAGACAGCCTCTCGCGTGCCTTCGTCCTTCGGGCCGATGACGGCGAGCTCGTCGGCCAAGCAATGGCAGAACTGCCGCGCCCGCTCCCGTTCGCCGACTTCGACTTTCGAAAAGACGTAGTCGAGCAATGCATCGAGCGGCAGCGCCACCCCGATGCCGGCGGCGACGCCACCGAGGCGACCGACGAGGGCGGCGGTGAATAGACCGCAGGTGCGCAACAATGCGTCAGCCAAAGGGCCCTCCATTCCCGACGGCGAACGTCCAGCACCCGGTTTCCCGAGTCAAGCACAAAAACCAAGACTATCCACCACCCCAAAGTAACGGAGGGGCCCGGGGAGGCGCTGCCTCCCCGGATTTCTTTTCTTCTACTCAGTCCTCGTAGAACCGCAGGCCACCCAATGCGAGGTCGGCTGCGAAGGCTCTGCCGATGGCGACGAGGCCGAGGCGGCGGAGTTGGCGGGGGTCGAAGGGGGTGTCGAGGCGGTGGGGGGTGAAGCCGGCGAAGGGGAGGCGGAGGGTGGTCCAGTTGTGGGGGGCGATGAAGGTTTGGCGGTAGGATTGCCAGGGGCGGGTGACGGCGGTGGTGCGCAGGTGCAGGCCGTAGGCTTCGCCGTTGCCGAAAAGGTCGAGTTCGAGGCCGGTCCAGGGGGAGGCGTCGACGGGGCTGCCGTCGGGGGTGAGGTCGAGGGCCATCTGGATGAAGCCGCCGTCGTTGTCGAGGCGGACGAGGCCTTTCATGCGCAGGGCAGGGCGGCCGGCGATGGTGGTGGCCTCCAGGCTGCCGCGCGAGACGCCGCCCATGACGGTGTCGGTGAGCAGCGCCCAGCGGGTGCCGATGCTGGCACGGTAGCCGTGGCTCGAGCGGTCGTCGATGACGGCGGGGGCGGGGTGGGGGTCGGTTCGTGTCATGCGGGTCGGGCTCCTCGGCGGCGCTGCGCGGGCGCCACAGTCGGCATGCATACGGTCGGGTCGAGCCGTTGGCGTCTGTTGCTCATATCGCCGAACAGCTATCCGATACCGGGGCTCTGTCGACATTTCGAGGAAGGCAAGTCATGTCTGTTCACTCCGAAGTTTTTGCGGGCGTCGGGCGCCGCGCGGTCGGCTGGCTCGCCGGCGTGGCATTGATCGCGTTGGCCCAGCCGGTTGCGGCGGCCGATGTCACGCTGGGGCTCGGCCCGGCGGTGGGCCCCGACTATCAGGGCTCGGACGACTACGAGCTGGTGCCCGCGTGGCAGCTCGCGGTGAGTGATCTCTATCATCCGGCGACCAATGTCACGGTGATCGGGCCGCGGTTGCGCTCCAATCTCGTGCCGCATCCGCAGCTCCAGGCCGGCATCAGCGGGTTGTTCATCGGCGAGCGCGACGACGTCAGCGACAAGCGCGTCGACCAGCTGCGCGACACGGATGCCGCCTTGATGCTCGGCGTCATCGTCGGCTGGGACTTTCTTCCGCAGCCCGAGGTCGGGCTGATCGCCGGGCTCGATGCGCTCTACGACGTCGCCAACGACAACGGGGCGCTGGTCAGCCCGCATGTTCGCTTCGCCAATGCGCTGCCGGGCAGCCCGTTCTCGATCGGCGGCGAGTTGTTCACCACCTGGGCCAGCGACGACTACATGACCGAGCAGTTCGGGATCGGCAACGCCGATGCGGCGCGCAGCGGTCTGCCGCAGTTCGATGCCGACGAGGGCTTCAAGGATGTCGGGCTCAGGGTCGCCACCAACTACCGCTTCACCGACAACTGGTCGACGACGCTGCTGGGTCAGTACGCGCGGTTGCTCGACGACGCGGCCGACAGCCCGATCGTCGACGATCGCGGCGACGAGAACCAGTTCTTTCTCGGGCTGACCCTCAACTACCGATTCGGCGGGTCGACCGAACACGTCTCCAGCGAGGCGCCGGGCCACTGAGCGGTGGCTAGGCGGCATTCGCCGGCGATCGCGTCTTGTCTTTGCCGCTCTGGTCTGCGATAGAGATTGCATGCGCAAGATCGTCTGGACCTTATACGCCATCGTCTTTCTCGTGCTTGCGGTCTTCCTGCACTGGACCCTGCCGTCGTACGATATCGTCCGGGTGCTCGGCACCGATGTGGTGCGCCAGCAGGTCGTGGATACCAACGAGCAGGGCGAGGAGGTGACCCGCTCGCGGGACATCCGCTACATCAATGCGGTGGCCCCGGACGGCACGCCGCGGGTCTATCGCAACGAGGATACCGGCTGGGGCTGGCCGCCCTATTTCAAGCACGACACCGCCGACCTCGCGGCGCGGGCGCAAGATTCGATCTCGGGCGAGGACGACTCGCGCTGGATGATCATCACCTCCTACGGCTGGCGGCTGCAGTGGTTCTCGACGTTCCCCAACGCCGTTTCGATCCATCGTGCCGAGGGGCCGGACGAGACCATCATCCCCTGGGTGAACATCGTCGTCTGGGTCCTGTTCGTCGCGCTCGCCGGCTATCTCGCTTTGCGCCTGCGTCGCTTCTTCGCTGCCCGAGACGCTTGATCGCGGCCGTGTGGTGATGCGCGAGGGGTCCGATGGCGGCGCAGCGGAGCGTGGAACGTTGCGCGACCGGCTGGCGCAGCGTCGGGTGTTCCTCGAGGGCAAGGACGGCGAGCGCTATCTGTTGCGGCCGATCGAGACCAGTGACGCCCCCTCGATGATTCGTGGCTTCAACGTCCTCTCGCCGCAGCAGCGCTGGTTTCGCTTCCTCCACGCCGTGCCGGAGCTCACGACGGAGGCGGCCGTCGCGTTCTGCACGCCGGACCCGGTGCTCGACATCTGTCTGGTGATCGAGGGTCGTGGCGCGCTGGCCGGGGATATCGTCGGCGGGGCCAGGATCACCGGCGAGCCGAACCGCAAGACGGGCGAGTTCTCCGTCTCGATGCGGCCCGAGTTGCAGGGCCTGGGGCTCGCCCGGCAGGCCTTGCAGACGGCGCTCGAGGCCGCGGCCGAGGCCGGCTACGAGCGGGTCGTCGGCTATATCGCGGCGCGCAACATCCCGATGCTGCGGCTGGCCGAGCGGCTGGGCTTCGACGTCCGCTTCGATCCCGACGACCCCGCCCATCGGATCGCCGAGATCGAGCTCGGCGATGCCGTCTCACGATCGGCCTGACGCTCAGGACGGGCGGTCACGATTGCCGAACAGGCGGCTCGCGGCGCGGGCGACCCAGAGGATCGCCGCCGGCACGCCGACCAGAAGGATCAGGGCCCACACCAACATTTCCATGCCGTACTATCCTCGCCATTGCCGCATGCCGTCTGCCGGTAGCGAAGTCGCTCGAGGACGGGTGTTGTCAACGGCGTTCGGTCCGGCATCGCACCGGCTGCGGCAATGGTGACCAGCCGGCACCGCGAGCAATGGCCGCCCGACGCCGGCGCTGTGGCAGCAGCGCGGCGGCGCTCGACGACGAGCGATACGGGCGTGGTCGATCACCGGCTGGACTCGGGACCGTGGCCGCGCTCGGCGGCGGTCAATCGCCGGCGGCGCTGAAGCGGGCGAGTGGGACACCGTCGGCGTCGTAGAGGTCGAGATGCCGGCCGAGGACACGGAAGTGGTCGGTCGCCTCCAGCGCCCGCAGCAGGCCCTGCTCCAGCTCCATGCCGACCGGGCAGGCCATCATCGTGCTCGCCATGCGGCTGAACCGCAGCTGCTCGCCGTGGCGGGCGAAGCCGCCGATCAGCCCGGTGCAACCCGCGAAGCCGGGGAACCCCCCCCCCCCCGGCCAGAGGGGGATGTGCGGGCGCCGGCGACTCCCCCCGGGCGGGCGCCGCTCCCCCGCGGGGG
>Ga0081535_100069_pt1 | contig 93078 bp, 89 predicted proteins | sample HotLakmasection3_FD_71020 | JGI IMG/M metagenome (GOLD analysis project Ga0081535, IMG submission 71020) | Hypersaline microbial mat communities from Hot Lake, Washington, USA - Section #3 (SPADES assembly) (version 2) | ecosystem: Environmental > Aquatic > Non-marine Saline and Alkaline >... | reverse complement strand
GTCATTCTGGAAATTCAAGCTGAAAGCTTTCGCCAACAGACCGCCAAACAGCGCTCGATGGACAACGACCCTAAGCGGACAAAATAATTGTCGTCAACCGGACAAAATAATTGACATTTGATAGCTGCCGCACATCCTTTTCTTCGGCATTGCGCCCCAGCTTATAGCGGTAGATGTCGAGGGCAATTCCCAAGATCAACGGAGGCACCGTCTCTAGGGGCAGCCTGTAGCGCCCTGCCAGGTAGGAATTGATCAGCCCATCCCCATCTGCCGCTGCCCGGTCAAAGGCGGCGGTGTTGACGGTGGTTGCCGTGGGGTCTTCCAGGTTGGTTAGCTCAATGCTGAGTTGCGTTCCAAAGGCATCCACAAAGTCTGGCAGGGAGGCATAGGGCATTAGCGACTACCTCCGACCTGGGCTTTTAGCTCAGACCCCGCCCGAAAGCGCGGACGCACCTGTTGGGGGATAACCATCGGGGCCCCGGTTTTGGGATTGCGCCCCTGGCGGGCGGCAGTGGTGTGGGTGTCGAAGGTGCCAAACCCCACCAGCGCCACCTTGTCGCCTGTGACCAAAGCATCTTGCACAATCTCAATGAATGCCGTTAGCGCCAGGTCACAATCCTTCTGGGTCAGGTCGGAGATGGCAGACATCCGCCCGATCAGTTCTTTGCGATTCATCACGTCACCTCAACTAAGGTTGTCAGGGTTTCCCAGGTTTTGTCGGGGAGTTCGGCGGCGGTCTGGGCATCTGCCAGGGTGGCAAAGGGACGCGCGGCGATCAGCTTGTTGGCGGTGGCTTTCCCGACTCCGGGTAGCGCGGTCAGTTGTTCCAGGGTTGCCTGGTTCAAGTTCACCAGCGCCGCATCAAGGGTCGTCTCAGGGGGCGGGAGTCTGCCCACATCGGGTTCTGAGGCAGTCGCTTCTGCTAGGCTCCCGACCCCTTCCGCCGTCATCGGCTCAATCACGTCCAGTGCGACCAGATCCACGCTCGTCTCGGCATCCAGTTCCAGGGTGTCTCCGGGTGCATAGTGATAGCGTCCGTCGAACAGGGGGGAGAGCACACGAAAAGTAGGCATAGGGCATAACTTGACCTCGATAGGGGATGGAGAAACTGAAATGCGAAACGTGTTTCGTATCTGTATTGCGGTTCCCAATGGGAACCGCAATACACGTTTAGACCGAAGGCTCGTCTCCGACAGGCGACACCTTGCTCCGCTGGATGGTGGTTTCAATCGCGCCGCCTGCGACGACGGCGACCGTTGCCAGGGCAGCTTGTTCCTCTGCCGACAGGGTGGGCGTAAAGCCAAACAAGGGCAACAAGATCACCAGTGCCTCGATCAGCCGCCCGATCGTCGCGACGGTCGCGACAGGTTCTCTCTTAAAATGCTTCTTCATCCTGGGTTGCTCCTTGGGTGCAGGGTCACTGAGGTGTCGATCGATGGGAAGGAAGGCTTACGCCACCGCGTTGCTCACCAGATAGCCCAGGTCAGCGGCGGTCACAATTTCCTTGTGGCTCCAGCCCACCCGGTTAATCACGCCGCCCCGCATCCCGATATGGGGGTCGGCAATATTCCCGGCGATGCGGGTACCCCACTGCCCCGTCATGCCAAAGGTGATGCCCCGCTGCGGCCCTGCCAGCACGTCGCGATAGAGCATGGCAATGTGCTTGCCCCAGACCCGCACAAAGTTGGCGGGCTGTCCTTTGGCGGCGGTGTTAATCCACCCCTGCCCCACGACAATCCGCTCCACTTCCAGTGCGTCGGCAAACTGTTCGCGGGTGACCATGCCCTGGGCATCAGACCCCGCCCCGGTGGCTTTCACGTATTCCACCACCTTGGGATGTTGCCGTACCACGCGCCAGGCGTCGTTGCCAAACACCACCAGGTTGGGGCGCATCAAGGGCACATCCAACCGCGTCAGCAGGTCGCTGATGGGGTTGCTGTTGGTGTAGTCGGAATATTGCCCCGTGCCCGTCAGCGTCACCCTGTTGGCGGTGGGATAGGTGGCAGGGGCAAACACCAGGTCAGCCACCCGCTTCTCCCGCCGCAGCATCAACAGGTTCATCAAAAACTCTGTGGACTTGCCCAGCACGTCATAACCAGGGATGTTGTTGGCATCGATGTCGTCTTGGGGAACGGGGTCATCTAGGGCATAGTCTTCGGTGCTACTGGTTTCTTCTGCTCCCGAAAAGCTCACTTGGTTGGGGCGCGACTTCCGCCCTACCTTGTCGTCGGGGGGCGAAAAGCCTTCCTCTTTGGTGTGCTTGATCCAGGTAAAACTTTTAGACACCGGAGTGATAGGCAACACGTCATCGGCAATCAGTTGCTTATTCATGTAAGCAATGGCGACAGCGGTGTACTCGTTGTTAATGGGGAACGGATAGTTCACGCTCATGGCTGGCAATGCCTCTCAAAAAAACGGGAATCGACTTGGTGGATCTCACGGGGGTTCCCAGAAGGAACCGCCGCTAACTCTCAACGAAATGGGCTTAGAGAACGCCAGGGCAAATCAACACCTGCCCCACATCGCCGTTGACCCCTGCCGCCAGGGCAATGCCCACAAAGTTGGTGCCTGCCCCCGATGCCGCGACGGCGGCTCCGGCTGCATTAGCCGTCACCCGTGCCCCAAATGCAACGGTGCCCCCGTAATAGACTTCGGCAATGCCGCCCAAAAAGGCGTCAAAAGTTTCGGTGTCTGCTGCATCCACCTCGGTGGAAATGGCAAACAGCGGCGCGGTGCCATCGGCAGCAACGGCTAGCTCGCCGCTGTTGGTGCCTGCCGTTAGGATGCGGTGCTTGCCGACCGCGCCGTCTGCGACAAAGGCTTTGGTTAATCCGTCTGTTCTCATGGCTCTGTTGGAGATAAGTGGATAGAAACTTGATGCAAATCGGCAACGCGCTGCCGATTTGCCCTATCGATCAGGGCTTAGGATTTTTTCTGAGAAACCTTTTGCACCGCGTCGCTGACGCTGACGGTGATACCCTTGGCGGCTTGCTCCTGCACATAGGCTTGGGCAGCTTGCGCCAGGGCAACGGGGTCTTCGGAGAAGTCCACCGTGTCTGTGGGCTTCGCCACCTCCCCAAACTCCACCTGCGCAGGCAGACTGGAGAGGAACGTCTTGAAGATCTCAGCGGCAGGCTTTGCCTCGCCTTCGTCAAAGGCAATTTCGTCACCGCCGTCCAGTTGGCACAGCAGTTCCACCACGGAAGCTTTTTGTCCGGGGTGGATCTTGCCCTTCAGGGTTTCGGCAAATGCCAGGTGTCCCTGGCGGGCTAGCTCCGCTTCCTTCTGGGCAACGGCAGCTTCGCGATCTTGCAAAGCTTGCTCCCGTGCGTTGTCGGTAGTGGCTGGATCAGAGTTAGTTGTCACGGTTCCCTCGATTTCTTCACTAAACATCAGTGGCTCACTTCGGAGTTCAGGGCGCATGGCTGCAAGCTGAATCTCCTCAAGAATCCATTCCGGGATGATGGAATCAGCTTTTTCGGTGCCTGCCGTTTCGATCAGGTAGTCGCGCAAGCCTCGAAAAATCCTGGACAAACTCCAATCAGAGGTTTCAGCAAAGGCGACTTCTAGCACGTCGTCTTCGCCCTCAGAAAATTCGACTTCACGCAATCCCTTGATCGCGGGTGGCATCGCGCCCAGTAGCCCCACATCTCGCAGGTAGTAAACCCCTGGCTTGGGGTTGCGGGGACTGGTAGGGGTGTAGAACCGGGCAGAACGCTTTTTAAACGGCCCGCCGATCAGGGCTGGAAATTCTTCAACGGTGTTGTGTGTCTCGGCTTCGTACCGCCCTTCGGCAAACTGCACCGTCCTTACCCAGCCATAGGCGGGGGCGGAGTGTTTGGGGTGCCCAATCACCACCGGGGCTTCGTGCAGCGTGGGGTCGTATGCCTGGGCGCTGGCGCTCAGGTCTGCCTCACTCAGCGAAACCTTCACGCCATTGGCGTCGGTATAGGTTCCGGGGCTAATCAGGTGCAGTCGAGTCATAGGGCTTGTTAGCAACACTCAGGATGGAAGCGGCAGTTATCGGGGCAGGGAGGGTTCTTAGGTTCTGCCCTGAAGAAGGTGAGGTAAAAACCCACCCCCACTCCCAGGGCAAAAACCAATAAGACAATCAAACGAGGTTTCATCGAACTGGTAGAACGCTACCGCCCATTTTGCCCAGTGCAACAGGTGCAGCGTAGAGGCGTTAAACCCGCTATAGTCAAGGGTTTGAGCGAATTACTCTGAGAATATCTCGCGGAGGATCGTTTGCTCATGACTACCCCTGCGCTCTATTGGGGCATCGACCAAACCTTTAGTGCCAGCGTCAAGCCCCAGGTGGCTTTGGCTGGAGCCAGCTATCGGTTTGACCTGGGGCAAGACTTTCGCTCTAACCCCATCCTCACGCTGATGGATACGTCTATCACCCGCACCCTCGAAGCCGATGGCAGTCTGTCGTTTTCGGTGCCCATCAGCGGTGCTGCCCTGGCGGCAGCACTGGAGCAAGAGAAAACCCACACCTGCATCTGGCAGTTGCGGGCGGTGTTGCCGTCTGGGGAGCGCGTGTTTCAGGGCAGCTTGCAGATCCGCCCGTCCTTTGGCGAAACCGTTGCCGCCCCCACTGACCCTACCCCTGCCCCAGAGGCAGGGTTTGAACGCACCTTCACCCAGTCTGATCTGTCTATCTCCCACATTTTGCCTGTCACCCACAACCTGGGTACCTATCCCTCCGGCGTATCGGTCTGGCTAGAGACGGGCGAACAGATCAGCCCAGACCGCATCACCTACCTCAGCACCGATGCCATTGCCATCTTGCTGGAATCGTTTGTGCCATTCCCCGGCACCGGGCGCGTCTCGGTCATTTCTTAGTTTTTCTCAGGAGTTTCAGCAGGAGTTTTTATGGGCAGTTTTAGTGGCTTACGCCAGTTCCTCGGCAGTGGCATCCGGTTCTTCCGCGCCCTCACCGACAGCAACTATGTGGGCGTGCGCCCACCCACCACCGAACCCACCACCAGCTTTTATCTCACCCTCCCCACGGGCTTGCCTGCCCAAACCGAAGCCCTGGTGGTGGGGGCAGATGGGCAGATGGGTTATCAGGCACTTGCCGGAGGCGGGGGCACGGTCACCTCAGTCGCGCTGGCGGCTCCCTCGTTTTTGGGGGTGGGTGGCAGCCCCATCACAGCGGCAGGAACGCTGACCCTCACCCTCCAAGTCCAATCCCCCAACCGGGTGTTTGCGGGTCCCACGACGGGGAGCGATGCGGCTCCCACCTTTCGGGCGCTGGTGTTTGCGGATCTGGCAACCCTGGTCGGGCAGACAGCCAGCACCCTGGCAGCGGGGAACGACAGCCGCTTTCACCAGCAAAACTCAGACACAGGCACAACCCAGCAAGCCTTTGTTCTCGACTCGGATGGGGCAACGCCATTGCGTTTGAAGAATGTGGGCGGCGAGCTGGAGCTGCGCAATAGTGCCGACACCGCCTATGCCTCGTTGCAGGTAGAAAACCTGACCGTCCACGGAACCACGCTGACCGTCAACAGTGAGGTGGTTTCCATCGCCGACAATATCCTGATCCTCAACAGCGATGTCACGGGCACGCCCACCCAAAACAGCGGGCTAGAGGTAGAGCGGGGCACCGTGACCAATGCCACCCTGCTATGGGATGAAAGCAATGACCGCTGGATGGCGGGGGTATCTGGCACAGAGAAACGGCTGACTCGTACACACCAAGCCAACTTCATAAATGCCGATTTGGTGGCAGGGGTGCTGACGGTGGTGCATGACCTGGGGAATCAATTCCCTTTGGTGCAGGTGGTAGATGGCAATAACAAGCTGGTGTTGCCGGATGAAGTCACCTTTAGCAACACCTCAACCCTGACCATCGACCTCACCAGCTTTGGCGCAATCAGCAACACTTGGAGAGTAACGGTGACGGGCTAATGAGAGTAGGACAGATTAACGCGAATGATTTACTCCCCAGTGCTGCCCGCATCGTGGCGGCGCTGGCAAGCCTTACGGGGGTGAACCGCCTCAGCTACTCGGCGCTGCGGGATACTCCGTTTATCCCGCTCCGCATCCCTGGAGAACCTTTGCTCTACTCGGGCACACTCGATTCCAACAATCCGGCGTTTGTACAGGGGTTGTTTAGCAATAACCTGATCAACCTGTCGGGGCAGCTTTGGGTACGGGAGGGGGTTTCAATGGGATCAGCGTCTAGTGGCGCAACAGTGGCTGACAATCGCACAGAGCAGGTCTATCGTGCCCTGTGGGGGCGATCGGATGTGGCGGTGACAGGAGGTAAGGGCGTTTCTAGTGCGGCTGACTGGGGCGCGAATAAGACGATGACTCTACCCACCTGGGCGGGGAGGGCAATGGTGGCAGCAGGGCAAGGCAGCGGATTGACGACGCGGACGATGGGCACAACCTGGGGGAGTGAGACGAAATCGCTAGTTGAGGCTGAGTTGGCTCCTCATGCACACGCGGCTGGATCTCAGTTGCGCTTTTACGTTCGTGATTTGAATAGTACGGGATCTACTGCAGCTCTCAGTTCTGGGAACTTGGTAGGTTTGACGCAATTTACTGACACTGTTGGCTCTGGCACTCCCTTCAGCCTTGCTCAACCCAGTGTGGCGGCGGGGGTTGTGCTCTTTGCCCTGGGGGTCAATGGGTAAAGGGGACGGGTTCCTTGAAGGAACCCGTCCCCTACCTCATCCTTCGGCTCCTGCCTGGGTTAAAGCTTTGATTAACTCTGCCTTGCTCAGATTCCGATAGGCAACTCCCTTCTCTCTGGCGAGTTGCTGCAACTGCCGGATAGAGCGGTTCGACAAATCCCCACAGATTTGCGTCCGATACGCTCCCAGAAATTCTTCCAGGGTGGCTACTGCTGCCAACTGTTCGTCCAAAATCAGCGCCCGGATGGCGGACACTAATTCGGCTTTTTGGTCTGGGGTCAGAGGGTAACCCTCCAACAAGTTCTCAATCTTCCCGGTGATCACTGATCACAGCCTCATCTACCCGTCTCTGCCTACCTGATAGAAGGATAGTACCCCCAAATGCTTCCAGGCGATTTTAGAGGGGTCTGAGACGATCAAGGGGACGGATTCCTTCAAAGAACCCGTCCCCTTTACTAATCGCCCCTATCCCAAAATGTAATCTCGCGTCAGTGCCGTCAGCTCTTCAACAGCATCAGGCAATATATTGCCCTGGTCATCCATTGGCAGAAAAGGACGAGCGGGGATGACGACAAAATCGTTTTTGGCATTGGACAACTTTTGCCATCCGTCATTATTCGTCGATCGAAATTGGTGCCTAAAGTAGCCTCGGCTTTTGGGGGTGATGGGTACCACTGCGCCAAACTGGTGAATTGCCCCCAGGCTGTAAGCCCCAACCTTCTGATTGGTGCCAACCTGCGCCCCGTCTGGCAACACCTGTCCCACCACCGTATCGTACAGGGTGCCACTCGCCCGCAAGATGCCCTTGCGGGGTCTGGCTGGGGGGCCTTTATCCAGCGCTCTGGTAATGGGTCTTAACGGGTCCCATGCACTACCAAACGGTGCGGTCTCGGTTTTGAAGGCTTGCACCGCCAGCTTCTCTAGGTACTGTGCCCAGGCTTTATACAGCGGCGTGGGGTTGCGTAGCCGCTCTAGCCGCAGCGCCCCTTGCAGGGCGTTCTCAATCTCTGGGGCGGTTGCTGTTATTGTCAGATTCGCCATTGCCGTCTCCCTGGGTTTGTGCCTGTTGTGCTCGCTTGGCGTTCCACTCTGCCCGACGTTTATCTTTGAACGCCCGCCATTTATCTAAATCTTTCACGCACGGTCCCATTTCATCGCCGTAGTCATATTCCATAAAGCTCAAGCCCTCCATCCGCTCGATCAACTCTGCCGCCTTTTCTGGGGATAAGTAATAGCGTCCGCCACGACCTCTCTCAAAACCCATGCGCTCATAGGCATCGACTGCCCCAGGCAACGCCGTTAATTCCAGCCTACCCTCAAATCCTCGCTCAATGCTTTCCTGGGCAAGCTGAGACATCAATAACTGAGCGGCTTCAGGGCGACTTCTGGCATCTTCATTTAGGTTCAAGCTCCAAGGAGCCTTCCCAATATGTTCTACATAGAGGGTGTTTCGGTCTACGAAAACTGATGCCGCTGCCTGAATGCGTTCCCCATCAGAAAGACCTCGGAGCTTTGACGTATCCGCTATCTCAATTTCTTGTGCCACATACTCAGCATCCCAAACCTTTTCCATAACCCGATCGTCTGGCACATCGATTGATCGAAGTTCCTCCAGCCATCCTGCCATCGCCTGTTTGATTTGCTCTGGCAAGGCTGCCAACAGGCTGGGCTGTCGCCTGCGTTGATCATACGCTTCCACCTCTGCCCGAATTTGCGCCGCAATCTCAGGGGGGCTGCGGTCTATCACCCGTTGGATCAAGTCCTGCCGTCGTGCTTCACTGGGCATTCCCGGCGTCCGATCCCATCCGGGGTCGGGTTCTATCACCGCCTGTTGCACCTGCCCATCGGGCATCTCTACCGTTACCGAGTCGCCCTTTTGGATCTCTGACACCGACAGCCCCGCCCGCTCTAGCTCGCGCTGGCTGAGGCTGACATAGCGGCAGGAACAACCGTAACCCGCAGGCAAGGGGAAGGGAATGGCATTGGCACGAAACACCTTGCCATCCAGCGCCAGGTGGCTGGGGCGGGGGTTGAGCGAGTCGCCATGGGTGTATTGCAGGTAGGGTTGTAGCCGTTGCACCTCTGGGTCTTGCTGGTAGGCATCGCGCCCGCGCCCGTAGCTGGCTCGCAGGTTGGTGCGAAAGATGATCTGGCTGCGCCATCCGGCATCGCCCCGATATTCCCAGCCCTCGGTAATCTGTTCAAACGCCGCCTGGAAGTCTTCGGGGCGCTGCCCCCGCTCAATGGCTTTGTCTACCGCTGCCCGCAGCTCCGACAGCAACGACCCTTTTGCCCCTGCCACCACGAAAAACGCATCGTGCTCGTCGTCGGCAATATCCCGCCAAGAGTCGGTGTCCAGGCTGATCTTGTCGCGCAGGTACTCAATCGCCTCCCGAAACGGTGCGGTGGCATAGCGGTCTTCCACAGCCATTAGCGACCCCCAGCAAAGCGGCGATAGGCGGCGGCAAGCTTCTGGTCATAGCGGTTTTTGGCAAAGCCTGCGCCATTATAGCCACGGGCGAAGGTGCGCCAGTCTTGCCGCCGCAGCGCATGGTGCAACCCATTGGCGCGGATGAACCCAAACATCGTTTCTAGTTGGTCGCCTTCAGAGCGCTCTTGGGCTTTCACAAACTGCTCAATGTCGCGGAAGCCGCAGATGGGGTAGTTAAAGCCCATCACCTGTCCCAAGCCCCAGCTTGCACTTTTCCATGCGGCGTCACGGTTCAGCGCCGCCGCTTGCTGTAGCCGCGTCCACTCGCGCACCCCGCCCAGATAGAGCGATCGATTCCAGCTACGGCTGCTAAGGGTGGGGTGGCTGCGGTCATAGCGCCGCGCTGTAAACCGGGAGAAGTGATGGGCTTCAAACAAGATCTTGGGGCGTCCGTCTTTTAAGAAGCCTGACCCTGCCGCCTCTACTGCCACCACCGCCCGAATTGCCGCCACGGGAATATCGAGCTTTTGGGCAACCCGCTCAAAGTCTTGGGGTTCCAAGAACTTCGACCGTGGACTGTCATCCACCAGGGTCACGCCGTCGATGTGGATGTGGGGCTGAAACACCGTCCAGGTGTTCCAGTTCTGCGCTCCCAGGGTTTGGTTAAACGTGCAGGTAATGTGCTGGTTGCCTGCCTCGCGCCATGCCAGCAGCCCCAACATCGTCCCCGCTGCCACATCGAGCTTATGGGTGGCTGGGATTTGTTCACTGGGCAGGGTCGTGTTTTTCTTAAACACCGTGGGGTGTTTGACTTGTAGGATTTGCATTTACTTTGCCTCCTGTTGGGCTTCATAGATTCCAGCCAATCGGCTTGCGGTCAGCGCCTCGCGCATCACTTCCACTAGCGCCCCATCCTCCAGGTCGGGGTAGGCAGCATTCAGCGCCGCCTTAATCTCGTCCCAGGTGGTAGCTCCGCTGATGGCGGTTTGCAGAGAGCGGAGCATTGCCGCCAGGTGCGGAGCCGCTTCCTTGCCCAGGCGTTCTGTCATCCCATCCGCCGTCAGTTCTGCCGCCTCTGCCATCTCCACTTCTTCTGGCTCTGCCGCTGGTTCTGCTTCTGGCTCCGATTCCGGCTCTGCCTCATCCTCTTCAGAATCTTCAGGGGCTTCAGGGGACGGGTTCCTTTGAGGAACCCGTCCCCTTTCCTCTGCCCCAGTGCCCACTGGGACAAACCCTTCTGTCGGCGTCAGCAATGCCCGCGCTGTCGCGTCATCCACTGTCGGGAAGGCAATCTGCAAAATCCGCGCCGCGCTTTCCATCGGCAACTGTCCCGCTACTACGGACTGAACCACTTCCAGCAACGACGTAACCTGTGCTCCGTTCAATGCGGTGGCTTGCACATCGGCAGTGGCATCAGGGGTGGGGCGGGGTTCTGCCGCTGGCTCGTCTGGGGTCGCTTCTGTCCCTGTCCCTGCTTCATAGCCTTCGCCATACATTTCAACCAGGCTTTCGAGCGTGCGCCGAAAGCCCATCTCAAACAGCAACTTGTCGCGGGTTGCGACAGCGTTTAGATCTTCCCCTTCCTCAAACACCCACTCAAAGTGGGGGGGCTGTGCCTGTTCTCCCAGCAAGGGGCGGTTCAGTTCCACCATCCAGCGGATCAGCGTGCGGTCTAGCGTGCGGCTCAGCAAGTCGGCGTCTGCTTGAATCAACGCCCCCATGCCTTCCCGTGCCACCTCGTCCCGTGCGCGGCTGCCGCCGTCACCGCTCTGGTTAGTGGTGCCTGTCTGCCCCAGCACGGCCTCGCTGATCTGCTCATCCATGTAGCGGCACAGCCCTTCATAGGTGCTGATGCTGCCGCTGCGGGTGGCTTCCAAAAACTCGATCAGCATCCCTTCGGGGATGGCGGTGGCAAGCCCCTGGGTGAGGTTGGTCAGTGCCTCTAGCAAAATGTCTTTGTCCGCGTCGGAGGTGCCCGGCGCATACTTGCCTACCGGGGTGGGACTGCCAAACTTGTCGGCAAAGATCAGCCAAAACTGAACGTTTTGCCGCTTAAAGAACACGGGCCAAAACACTTTGCTGCACAGCCCCAGCCCATAGGGGTTGGCATCGGCAGCGGTGGGGCTGTGGTAAATGAACTTGCGATCGGGTAAAGGTTCTCCCCGCACGCCGCTGCCATCGGTCAGCAACCGCAAGCCCCAGCCCTCGTCTTCGAGCACCCAGCCAAACCGCCGCTGATCCTTCTGCCGCACTTCCGCCGCATAAATTTCGCGCCCGTCTTCTGCCCACATGATCTCGCCCACGGCATAGCCCTTGGCGGTGGCATCCAGCAGGCTCAGTGCCACACCATCAAACCCCGTACCCCATTCCCGCTCTAGGGGATAGCTCCTTGACCCCAGCGCCATCAGTTGCGCTTCTACCAATTCCCGTGCCTTCTGGTCGGCGCTGGCTTCGCTGGCAGCGACGACGCGCCAGTCCTGGCTAATTAGTTCCAGGCTGCGTTGCTGAAACACCGCATGGGCGTGGCAGTCATCTAGCACCCGCTCATAGAGCAACAAACCCTGCCCACCGCCTTTGGCTCGCAGGGTGCGGTCTGGGTTCTGCAACACAAAGCCCTGCCCCCCAAAGAAGCCCATGAAGCTGAGGAAGCTTTTTTCCAGGGTGGCAAATTCGGCTCGCAGGTTGGCGGGAATGGTCATGGCTCTTGATCAGAAGTGGTGGGGTCGGTGGGGTCGGGTTTGCTCCAACTGCCGTCTGGGTTTTGGGCATAGCCCATCTGGGTCAACAGGGTATCCAGGTCTTCGAGTTCTTCGTCCAGGTCATAGTTGGGATGGGGCAATGCCAAAATGCGGTTGCCGTCTTCGTCTTCAAACCAATACAGCTTGGGGTCAGCCATCGCTTGTTGCACCTTCGCGGAACACTTTGTCGCGCACGGCTTGGGCGGCGTCTTTGAGGGCTGGGCTATTGATGCTTTGCGCTACACGTTCTGCTACTTCGAGCAAGTTGATGATCGCCAGGTCGCAGCCGGGGCAGGTGGCGTTGCCGCTGAAGTAGCAACGGGCTTCGGGAATGGTCATAGAGCAAATCCCTCCAGGCGATAGCCCAAGCGGGGCAAGCCCACGCTGGCGTATTCAATCGGGGCGGCGGGATGGGTCGCCGCATGAACGGCAAGTGCCTGACTCCAGAAGTAGTCGGCATGTCCCTGGTCGGTGCGCTCCGCATCAAACCGCACGTTGCCTGATGCGGTCGTAAGCCGCTTCACCGCATGGAGGCTGTCGCGGATCGCCCGGTCGATCGGCACCGAAACTTGCCGATCTTCATAGCGCTGCTTCAGCACCGTGGCGAGGTCTTGTTTCACGGCTCCGGTGAAGAGAACCCCTTCAATCCGCGAGGTTCCAAATTCCTTTTGCGCCAGTTCCACCAGCGCTTCACCCATGCCCGACTGATCCAGACAGGCTCGCTGCACCGGGTAGGTTGCCATCAGCCGCCGCAGCTCTGCCATCTGCGCTTCAAAGGTGATGCCCCGCATCCGCACAACCTCTGCCGTCTTAAAACTCTGGTTGATCAACCACAGAATTGACAGGTCACGCCGACGAGCAATGTCCCAGCCCAGGTAATAGCGGCTGTCGGTGCTGTGCCGTGGGCTGCGCCAGCCTCGATCGGTGGCGACCAAATCTGAAGTCTCGCACTGCCCAATCAAGTCATAGGGTAGCCAGGCGCTAGCCTCGTCAAGCCAGTTCAGCTCAAACTCCTGTGCCCAAGCATCGGGGTCGTTGATCGCCTCTCGCAGTTCCTCAATGTTGCGCGGCAAGCCGTCTGCCACGGCTTGATAAATATCAACCCAATGCCGCGTCCAGGCGTCTTCACTCCCGGTCATCAGTTCATAGAACTTGTTGCCTTTGCCGTTGGGCGTGGAGGTGATCCGCAGCTTCAGTCCAGGGCGGGAGATAACCGGAAACAGGGCTTGCCAGATTTTTCGGCTGTCCTGATGAAAGGCAAACTCATCCAAAAACACCGACGCACTAAAGCCTCTGGCGGTGTCGGGGTTGGCAGGCAGGGCAGAAATGCGAGAGCCATTGGGTAAGGAAACTTCCAGTGCTTTGTAGCTGCCTTCCCAGTCAGAATCCAGGGACTCAAACCCTGCCTGGTAAGCGTTCAGATGTCGCTTGATGCCTTCCTCCATCGCTTCACGGGCTTGCCGCTCTCCCCGACTGAGGATGACCCACCGCTCCCGTCGTCCCTGGGTTTCGGCGTCCAGGCAATGGTTCACGATCTCCAGGGTGGTGGTGAAGGTTTTTCCGGTTTGGCGGGCAAAGCAGCCGATTTTGAAGCGGCTTTCATCGGTCAGCCACTTCCGCTGATAAGGGTAGAGGGTGATGGCGCTAGAGCATTCCATAGATTTCCTCCCGCACCCGCTTCAGGGTTGTGGGGTCTAGGGTTCTCCCTGCCAGCCCATTGTCCTGGGTCTCTTTTTCCAACTCCGCAAACCGAGCGGCTACGCGCTTGCGAAAGTCTTCCTTAAAGTTTTCCTGTTCCCGCTTCTCCTTGTTCAACATCACCACCATCTGCACCAGGCTTTGCAGGTCTACCGTTTCCGGTTCCACCTTCAGCGCCATCACCTGTTCCAGCAGTTCCCCTTGCAGCATCGTCAACAGCACATCGCCCAGGGCGTTCACATCGCCGCCGCTGTCTTCGGTGGCTTTTTGGATCATCCCGTTGACGAAGCTCCAGGCTTCCATCTTTTTCTCAAACCGCGCGCCGTACACATGCAGGGCGCTTTTCGACACTTCATAGCCCTGTTCCTTCAGCCAGTCGGCGTGCTCCTGGTAGTCGCCATAGCCGCTTTCATGCAGCCGTCGTTGCAGTTCGTCGCGGATATTGTCGGGCAGTTTGGCTACGTTGCTGCGTGGGGGCATGGCTCAGACCTCCCAATATTTTTCAATCAGGTGAATCCCGGCTGGAGCTGCAATGTTGTATTCCATCACGTCCTGCCCCGTAGGGGTGAGGGTAGCTTTCCAATGGTCGGACAGGTAGTCGCCCTCAATGGCGATCAGGTCTTTGCCTGCCAGGTATACGGCTTCCCGTGCCATCTCTTTGATGCTTACTGTCAGGTCGCTATCGCTTAGCGCTTGCCACAGCAAGCTGGCACTGGCACCGTGGGGGCGCGCAAAGTAGAGCACCATCAACAGCCGCCCGCGCACTTCCTGTCGGTGTAACAGCAGATCGGGGCTAAGGTTGCCGTTGTGGGGTACACCGGGGATGTCGTCGATCGTGCGTTCTAGCAGGTCTACTCCCAGGGGCAACAGCCGCCACAGGGTTCCGGTGTGGGTCACTAGGTCTTTGCCCTTCAGGTAGGCTAGCTCCTGCGTGAGTCGCTCTCGCTTGATGGTGATGCCTGCCTGGGTCAGGCTCCGTAGAATGATCGCCTCTGTCACAGGCGATGGGCGCTGCCGATCCAGGCACTTCAGCAGGTGCGCCCGAATCTCTTGTTGCCGTGCCCGTTCTAGATCAATGCTCTCCATAGGGGTGCTCCTTGCGATGGCTGCGGTTGCCCAGGGCGCTGTCAATGCGCTCCCACACCGCATCGACGCGGCTGGTGAGGACGGTTAGTTCCCGCACGTATTTTTCCTCCGACACATAGCCCGAAGCGACTTCGGCTTTGAGCGACAGAATGTCTTTTTGGCAAGCTTGCAAAAATTCCTGGGTCTGCTTCAGCGCATACCCGACGTTATCGAGGCGCTGCACTCGCTCTGAGAGTTTGCCATTGGCTTCTTGCAGACGCTCCAGGCTAGCGGTGTGCTTGTGTAAGATGGCGAGGTCGCGGCTTTGTTGGGCGATTTCTTCGCTCTGCTTTTGCACGGTGGCTTCTATGCGGGCAATCTGGCTCAGGTCAAACTGCTGGGTGGTATCCGACTTTTGCAGGACTTCTATCGCGCGATCGTGCCGTTCCAATATCCCCTCAAACCGTTTAAACTCCCGCGCAATTAGCTGCTTAAACAACCACAAAACCCCTCCCAACACAGGCACCAACAAAGCCTCAATGGGAATCGAGATCTGCCCATCCTCTACAACCGGGGTTGTCAGTAGCGTCAGCCATTCCAGCATCACTTAATCAAGCCAATCTGAGGGGGTTCAACAAAGCCAAAGTTCAAGAAGCACCGCTCTGCCAGCCGATAGCTTCGCAACCGACGACGGCGCGGGTTGCGCTGGTGGGCATACTCCAGCACCCGCCGTGCATAGCCCTCCCAGGTCACCCCTGGGTCATCAAACGCCAGCGGAAATTCTTCCCGATAGGCTTGCGCCGCCCGATAAATGCTCCTCAGCGCCAGTTGCAGCCGTGCCCTCTCACTCACCAGCGGCAACAACCGCCGCAAAAAACAAGATGCCGCCACCCCCAACCCAAAGGAGACGACGACACCCACAATCAATAAGTCAGCCCTAAGCCACATAGCTGCACGTCTCAACGCTGCCTCTATTGTGCAGCCCCAAAACCCTTACAACTAGAGGCGTACAGCCCCGTTACGACCCCGCTTTTCTCGGCTTCTCTGGCTGGTTGATGATCTGCCGCAGCGCCCGCAGCGCCAGCCCATATTTTTGGCTCATTGCATTCCGGCTCATGCCCGCCGCCGCATCTTTGCGAATCGCTCGGTTCCGCGCTACCCGTTGCATCTGGGCACAGGTCGGCACTTCAAACTGCCATTCCCCAAGCTGCCAGCTCAGCTTCAGCGCCGCCTCAATCCCAATCACTTCCACCAGGTCGCTGGTCAACACCACATGCTTGGGGATATAAAACCGCTGCCCGCCCCAGCGCTCCACAATCTTCAGCGTCAGCTCAAACCCAATCACCTCGCTCACCTGCTTCAAGGTTTCTGGTAAGTCTGCTGGGTCATACTCGCGCACATCCATCGTCTGTCGCCTCCTGGCTATCCGTCTCGCAAAACTCCCCCCACTCCAGCGCCCGCTCCAAAACCCCAGGCTGGTTAAAGTTCGGCATCCCCAGTTCCCGGATCAACAACATCTCCATCCGGGCAGGCATCACCGCCCCCCTCGCCGGAGTCGCTTCCGCCGCCTCCCACAGCCGCCGCGCCAGCGCAATCACCAACGGCCCCGGCACATTCGCCAACCGCTTGTAGGGCGGAGGACTCCAACACAACAACCCCTCCGCATGGCACCGCTCCACATACGCCTCCCCCGCCCGGTTCAGCCAGCCCTGCACCCGCCCACTCCACCACTCCAACCCCAACACCCGCATCGCCACCTGAATCTTACAAATCGCCTCACTCAGATCCTTGCTCTCCACTCGCCCCCCTGTCAGGGCGACAGCGGGCTCAGAACGTAGACATAGCAAGCTCTATAGCCCGCTGTCCCTGCTTGTAAAAGTTGATCCAACGACGATTAATACGCAAAAGCTCGTCCAATGTTTCCTGACACAATTGCTGTAACTGGAGCCAAATCGGTAACTGTTGCCCCACATAAAACGCGCTATGTCGGCGTTGGTGGCTAGATGGGATTTCTGGTCTGACGACATATTTTTGAATTCCCATACGCTTAATCTGTCGTCCTTGAAGTAAGGCACTCGTATAGGCAATAGCGACTACAATCATCAATTTGGAGAGTTGATTCGAAGCGAGTTTAGACCCTTCGAGATGATAGCCTCCAGACTTAAAATCGCGAAACATTTCTTCAATACCAAATCTTTTTTGATAGCTTTCTATGGCGATGTCAAGCTCACTGAAATTCGTCAAAATGTACCACGGTTCTTTGGTTTTGAAGCCCCGATAGGTCCGTTTCCATTTAGCGGCCACATGAAAGGTTCCAAAGCCCTTACTTTTGGTGATTTCTTGGTCATTTAAGAACAGTTTCATCCCCGGTGTCAGACCATACTCTCTGAGCTCCTGGTAGAGCCCATTATCTTGCCGCACTTTTGTGTTACATTTCTGTCTTAAACAAAAGTACGTCCCTTGCTCACCAAGCCACTTTCCGAGTTTCGGTGAGCAAAATTCTCGGTCTCCCAATACCACCACCACATACTCAGATAGCACTCCCAAACTCCGACTTAAGACATCCTGCTGCTCCGCTAAATTGCTGCTCCCTTTTTTATTGAGAAATGTCCAGTATATCGGCCAGGCCCGATGGTCATAGATCAAGCTAACCATCAAAATATTAATGCAGCCCCAGCTCGTGCGGTCAATGGCAACGTAAATGCGCTCTCCAGGCCGAAAAAACTGGTCAAGCAGACCTTTCACACAGGGAAACCAGAGGGTCTCGATATGGAGAGCCTCGAGTTTCAAAAATCGCTGCAGTTTCTTCCGACGACTCTCAAATAAAATCGGCAAAGGCAGGGCTTCCGCCAATCGTTCTAGCTTCACCTGCTTCAGAACTTGTAGGCTCGCCACCAAGAGCGTTAGAAGTAAATATGAGGCATGGCTGAGTTCATTTTGAACAATGCTCTGGTATTGTTTAGCTATCATATTTAATAGATAGGTTGGGTGTACTAACTTCGACCTATCTTTTTTTGTCGGAGCAGTCTGCATCAACCGCTACATAACGCTTTTGACCACCGCTGTCTCCCTGTCAGATGGCATGGGGACTGGCAAAACCGCTTTCAGGCGTAACCAATGGGATTAAACCCCTAGCACAATTCTCTAAAATAGTTGTCGCTTGAGCATCTTCATAGGCAGTATGAATGTAAAAATCACAGTCGTTAATAACCCATTCCTCAAAGACTGAGTAATGGTTATTAATAATCCCGATGTAGTTAAATACATAGGCTTGACCATCAACATGAAATTCCATCAATCCTATCTTCCTGTCAGGTAGAGATTTCGTCGCAACATGCAGCATCGTTTCTAACCCATCCACACTCTGACAGGTTAACTCAAAACCCTTATATGGGGCCAAGTTGCTAATATGAAGGATTTGGCGTTCACCAATCTCGTTAAACTTTGTTTTATGCCAGCGAAAATTGTGTGCTGCCAACCCCATATTGCAATGAACTAGCTTATCTTTTACCTGCACTTGTGGAGTACTTTCTGTAGATGCCAGAGTTCTTTCAATCCAGATTTTTCCACAAAGAGCAAAAATTTTTGAGGCAGCATGAAGCTGAGTTTTCATGAACGGCATGTGATCCGTCCAATTATCGGGCCAGTGGGGAACCCAGGGCGTTAGGATGTAGGTATTGGGATGGGCGGCTGCACCGGGAGAAAGGGCATTTTCCTTAACCCAATCATGGACTAATCTGCCAAAAGTTTGCTGTTCCTCAATAGATAGGCTATCCCAAGTCAAATGACCTAAAAGAATATCATTTGGTGATTCTGTGACCTTTCCGCGGTGCCAACTGGTTTGATTAAATGATGTATATTGACTGAGATAATGCTCTGCCCATTTTGCAATTTCTAGGTTGGAATATTCATACATGGCAAGACTCTGTTCTCGCATGACATATCCATTCCAGAAAAAGTGCAACATAGCTGGTGACTCACTACTAATCAAATGGGCGTAAAATCGAAGCTACTTTATGATAGCAACCACAATCTCTTACATGAGGAGTTAGCTCGAAAAACTGTATTGAAAATCAATAAAAATAGCTAAAGCGTTCTTCATGAAAGATAGCCCCCATCATTCCAGCGAAAGCGAGGATCTATAGAGGTGCTAACAGCTAGGGACATTTGCTAGATGCCCATGAAAATGGGCATGACGGAGCTTTATTAACGTGAATTCGGCTTAAGGGTGTTTTCGAGGTTCGCGCGATGTGCGAACCTCGAAAACACCCATTTTTGCGTGCGCGACGCGCACGCAAAAATGGGTGCTTCAGCTTATCCCGAACTGACGTTTATTAGACCGGGACATTCTTTTTCAGAGATAGTCTAAGTACATGTCCACAAGTTAAAGCTAGCGTAGAGTGCTGTTAAACGGAGCTGTAACGCACCATTTTGTAAGCTCCCGAGTCATTTTACGCTATCGCTAACGTATCCTACAAAAAATACAGACCAGCTACTTTTTTAATCTTACTTTGCGGTTCCATCTGAAGTTATGACTTGCTTCCATTTCACTACAGGCTTTGCGTAGCAGACTCACGATAAAAAATATCCAGAGCCTTTAGACTCTGGATACTTTAGAAACGTGGAATCAGTCTTCAGGCAATGCTGCCGACTGAATTACTGACCAATAGGCAAAGAGTTGGCGGGGCAGGTATCTGCGCCAGTCATTGTGGGAGCAGTTTGAGTGGTGGCATCCGTTTCGCAAGCGATCGCTGGAGTCTGGTTGCCGTCAATCCATGCGCGACCACCGTAGGACTTCAGAGCGTTCTTTCGAGCGGAAGCGGTCACTAGACCTTCGGTTGCACCTTCAGTGACAGCATAGCTGTAGTTTTGAGTTGTTTCAGCGACGCCACCCTCCAGCTCAGCAGCCGTACCAAACTCTCCATACTCTACAAAGTACGCTTGCTGAGCGCGATTCATAGAACCCACGTAAGTCTTGGCTTCGGACTGACGTGCTTTGTTTGCCTGGTTCAAGAAGGAAGGCAGAGCGATGGCAGACAGGATACCGATAATAACGATTACAACCAACAGTTCAATCAGGGTGAAACCCTTGTCTTGACGCTTGGTGATCAGGTGCTGGAGGAACTTGGCTTTCAGTTCAGTTTTCATGAGTTGTTGTCTCCTTGAGTTGTTGCGGGATAGTGGTTTCTAACTCCTGGAGATAACTTGCCCATCTGCATTCTCTTTCATATCACTCCGATCAAAAAATCTTTTGCTTTTTTTGAGAAGCCGCCTAAGCTACCACCAGTCGGCAGCATCAGCCATTGAACTTGGGTAGTGCGCTAAGCTGATACCCAACTTTCCTGACCTTCCATGCACGACGCCATGCACGAGCAGAGGAACCGTCCATCTCAGAGAATCGATTTAGTCGGTTTATGCTCATTAGCCCGTCGTTGGTTTATGGGCGGGCAATTGCTCCTACAGCAACATCAAGATTGGTTAGGGCAACCACCTACACTTATTGTTTCCGTGCAGCGGGTATATAAGGTGATTTTCAATACCGATCAACCCTGGTTCGAATGTCAGTTCTACGGAGGCTACACCAAGGAAATGGTTCAAACTCGAACTTCATCTGCTGCTTGAGCCAGATAGCGTTGCCACATCTGTTCCAGGGCATACTCCAGATGCCGCGTGAATTGTGCCGCATCCCACAAGGGAGCGGTCTGTCGCGATTGCCACAACTGCCACCGCACCTGCTCTCGCAGCTCAGCATTCAACCCATACCGGACGCCCCAGTCAATATATTCCTCTGCCGAATGTGCTATGCCTGCTGTAATTCCGGCATTCCGCAACATAGTGTAGCTATTGCGACTGGCAAACTGTTGCCCTACCCGTGTTACGAGCGGCATTCCCATCCACAGTGCTTCCATTGTTGTTGTTGCCCCAGTGTAGGGAAATGTATCCAGCACTACATCAGCGATGCTCATGTTAGCCCGATGGGTCGGTTCATCAAAATCTCGGGGCAAGAGGTGGAAGCGATCGCCACTAACCCCTTCTGCTGCTGCGACCTGCAAATACGCATTCCGAATCGCATCCGCATCCCCTTTACCTTTGATCAACAGATGGCTGTTTGGCACCTGCTTCAAGATTTGCACTTGCCAACGGGTCGTTTCTAAATGGCGTTTTTGCGCACTCTGGGCACTGTAATAAACCACCGCTTTTTCCGGAATTCCCAAATGTCGCCGCCGCAGCGTTGGTACACCAACCTCAAACCCATCAACGGCAATGTAGGTCTGCGGCATACGCCAAATTTTCTCGACATAGTAAGAATCTGCCGTCGGGGGCAATACAAACTCGTCAGCCAAAAAATAATCGATTGTCGGTAGGCTAGTGGCATCATAGCCTAGCCAGGTTACTTGCACTGGGGCAGGCTTCAGCGCCATAACCGAATAGCCCTTTTCCGACGTTAAGCTATCCAAATCTACCAGGATGTCTAGTTGATCTTCCTGCAAAATTTGGGCGATGGTTTGAGGATCACCATGCACAGTGCAAGCGGCGGTAGCCGGATTGGCAAACCATTTCTGACTGAAGGGTGAGGGGTCAGTCGGTTCCCCAACAGCCTCCAAAAAATAAACATAAAACTCAAAGCGATCGCGATCATAGTGCTGAAAAATCCAGCGACTCAGCCACCCAACCGAATGTCTTCGCATACATTCGGAAAGAAACCCAACACGAATTTTGGATTTAGTTTTGCTGACTTCTTGTGTTGCCTGATGAGCATCCGCTTGAATACTTTTCGCCATTGATTTCACACTATCCACATAGGCAGCGGATAGTTGATTGAGCAAAGCACGATATTGCTGAGGTGTGTCCTGAATATATTGGTGGAAAAAGAGGGGTCGTAAAAGCAGAATTGCCGGGAAATAAATATCTGGATCACGGTCATACTCTGTAAGGAGCTGATAATATAACTCGACTATTTCTTCTAAACATGCTTGTGCCTGCTGCCATTGATCGGGGATGTGCAACAAAGCATCGATGAGTAATCCCTGAGCCAGGATTTTGTATTGAATTGTGTCACAGGTTTCCTTCAATTCCTCCGCTAACCGAACAGCCTCCATATACTGCCCATACTTCACATGGGCAACAACCCGTTCGTGGGCAAACCCAAAGGGATGTTCATCTAGTTTGAGTCCCGTTTCAATATAGGCAAGGACGAGTTGTAGATCCTTCGATTGCAATCGTAGTTGAATCGATTTTTCACATAAATGAAAAGCAGTTTTTGTGAGATCGTCAACAAATTGAGCAACAGCTTCAATCCATTGGAGAACGGACAAATCTCCATGATCCCAAACAACAATGCGCTCCAGTAGCGATCGTAATTGTTGCTGCTGCGGCTCTGGCAACAGCTCAGTTTGCTGCTCCAGCGATGGAACTAACCCCGAACGTTCTAGATCGCTGGCTTGAAGTGACTCATCTTCTAGTGCAGCTTGCAGTCCACCGATAGCTGTGTCTACGGCTGGTGGAAATAACTCCCATAGATATTGGTAGAGCTGCCAGCTTTGCGACCAAGCCGCATGCGATTTCAGGGTGTCTAAGACAGTGCGAAACAAGCGCTGTAGTTCAACTGTCAACGCCTCTTCTTCAGTGTCTTCTACTTCCGAAAAAACCAGTGCCCAAGTGAGCTGTGCGGCTTCTTCCTGCTCTACTAACACATACAAAATGCCCAGTAGTAAGCGAGCAGATGCGGGGTTTTCTGCGGTTGAAATTAGACTTTCCAGGAAGGCGATCGCCCCGCCATATTGCTCTTGTTGTAAATACTTCTGAATAGTTTGGTCCAACGACTCCGATTCTAAGAAAAGCATGGTGGATACCAGGGCGACATGTTTGAGCAGAAGGGGTTAAATTGAGCAATCTCCTCTATCCAAGAGAGCCGATGCTCAGAACGACAGTAAAGCTCTAAAATCACGATTAGATTTTTGGAGCAGATGACTCACAGCTTACAGGCTCTGACAAGGAGGGCGATCGCCCTAGCACTGAGCTAGCGGCACTCTGTCAACAGATAGAGAAAGGGATCAAGATATTGAATCACCTTTTGAATTGCCTGAAATGCTGCTTCATCAGTCAATGGTTTCAGGGTAATCAAATCTACTGGGCTGATGGTTTTATAGCGCTGGGCTAGTGCTTTTACCGATAGTGGTTCGTCCCACAATGCCAAAAGCGTTGCGGCTACTGTGCCATCAATTGGAATAGCAGATTTAGCAGGTAGGCTAAGGATTTGCGTAAAGTCAAAAGGCTGTTGCTTTTCTAGTGCTTTAATTAGTTCTGCTTTGGCGTCTTGGGTGCGCAGTTGTGGATGGAGATAAATGCGTGCCTGTTGCCAATCAGTCTCACTCCAGTCATCGATGCCAGCAGCAGGCTCTGGTGCGTCTATATGAGAACACCAAAAGTCAAACAGCCGATGAATGGGGTGGAGCAATTCAAATAAGTGGAGTTGTTCGCTGGGGCTAGCCATGCTGATTCCCACTCCAATCAAACCTGGCAACTCTTCCAGATCTCCAAAGAGATCGGTCAAGTTCCAGTGTCGCCAGTTCACCATGCTGAGGAAGGAGAGGTTGGATGCATCCAACAACTCAAACATTTCTGGAATTGTAAAACCGCGATCGCCCGCCAGCAAGTGATTTGCAAAAATCTGTTCAGTGCCATCAGGCGTTTCCAAAATCGGACTCCAGGTACGCGCTTTCAGGTCAACGTTCCTATGCATGTTTTTCATCGTGGCAACAACCGTATTTTGCCGATCTTGGGCAGGTGCATCATCCATCAAACCCAAGAGCCTGAAAAAGTCCTGTGCGCGGTGAATTGTGCCACGCTGAAGCGCACTGTGGAGGTTGGCACGGAGGATGCCTGTCGGCTTTAGCACCGCTTGCATGGCTTGCATTCCTGCCAATGGGTCGGGCAGCAGGTAGACGACTTCATCACAGTTGATGTAGTCAAACTGCATCCCTAGTTCTGGCAGGTCATAAATTGACATCGCCCGAAATTCTACATTGTCAAAGTTATGAAATTCGAGGCGTTTTTTAGCCAGATCAACAGATTTCTCAGAGAGATCAACGCCGATGATTTTGGCTCCGGGGTTGGCGATCGCCAATGTCAAAGCCTTATAACCCGTCCCACAACCCGCATCCAAAATCAGCTTGTCTTTTGTATCAATAACCTGGCGATCGCGCAAATAAAACGGCGTCACCATGTTGTGAACAAACAGATCGTTATACGCCTTGTTGGGAGTCTGTTCAGGTGGGATGCGGGGATAGGGGGCAGAGTCAAACTGCTGCCGCATTTGCTCCAGGTCAAGCTGATTGGGGGAAGGTGCTGGTGCAGACATAGGCGTGAGTTCCGTGAGAATTGTGAAGACTTCATATAAGCGTTCCGATGAAAGAATGCCCATTTCAGGGAAAAACCGTACTGCCATCTACAAAAGTACAAGGGGCAGCAGATCGGTGTTACCCCTCACGACCTCGACCCTGATGCGCTATAGTTTTTGGGTATTTTCGAGATTAGAACGTGAACCATGTCTGAGATGACAGTAGAAGCCTTGTTTGACCAGGGTTTAGAACGGTATAAAGCGGGGGAATCGGCAGCGGAGTTGTTGCCTCTATTTAAAGAGGTGTGCGATCGCGCGCCCAAGAGCAGTCCTGCGTGGACCTGTTTGGCGTGGCTGTATTTGCTCGACAACAAGCCAACCCCTGCCTATAAAGCCGCTAGCAAAGCCGTGAAGCTAAATCCGCAAGACCCCCAGGCGCGGGTAAACCTGTCGGTGGCAATGCTAGAAATCGCCAAAAAAGGCGTCCGTGATCATGTCGAAGTTGCCTCTCAGTTGATTATGGCAGTTCCGGAATTGCACGAAGAAGTGAAACAAAATATTGAGGATGGGCTGACGCGCAAGCCGGAGTGGAAGAGCTTAACCCGCGTCAAACAGTGGTTATTCGAGGATGCGTAATCGGATACTTCACACTCCCTTAATATTTCTTTTGGAGGAGTTGGGGTGGTTTTGATCCCCGACAAGGCACAGTGTAGTGGGGATCACAGGGATCGCTGAAAAACGACATCATCAGTTTCAAATATTGAGCGATCGCAATGATTACACAAGATAGTTAATGATGTCTCAGAAAACTGGATGATAAGATTCTGTGACAACGGTGATGAGTTTCACTTATAGAACAACCGTCACCGGGTCATTGCTATCGAAGATGTAATTCCGGTTTTTCAGGAGAAAAGGCTATGCTTTCCAACAACACTGTGTTCGTGAAGTCTGAGACCCGTAACCACCGTGGCTTTTTTGTGCAAGAAGGTTCCTACAAATTCATGGGGATCGATCGCTCAGGCTGGGCACTCATTTGTGTGGATGATGCCACCTGCCACTATGTCGATCCCGACAATCTGAAGGCGCTTGGAGAAATCGAATTTTAACCCTCGCTCGGAATACTGAGAGTCGTTTACAGTGAAAGATAAATACAAAGGGCTTGTCCTCTTACCGATAAGAGGGCAAGCCCTTTTGCTGTAATGCCAAGTCCTCAAAAACCAAAACCAGATATTTTTATGAACCGCCCGCGCAGCGGGTGGTTCATAAAAATATCTGGTTTTGGTTTTCAGAGAGTTGCTATCAGCGCTCTGGCTACATGCCTTCCATGATGTCGAGGAGCCGCTGAATCATGGGGCGATCGCTGGCGATGGGTTCCTGTTGCAGATAGTAGGTGAGGTCGGCGATCGCCTCTTGCCAGCGTTGTTGTTCATAGTAGATGAGACCGCGATCGCGCCGTTCGCGTACCGCATTGGGGAAGAGCAAGAGAATCCGCTCAACCGCCGCAAGGGTCTGCTCCAGGTCGCCCCGGTTCAGATAAATCATTTTCAGATTCGTCAACATGCGTGCCAAAAACTGAGGGATGTTCACTGTTTCCAGATATTCTGGGCGCATGGTGGCCTGGCTGCCATACACCTGGCTCAGCCGCTCCTCACAGTCTTCGGGAAACAGCACCGCCCCCTGGTGAAACGGGTCCACAAACACCTCCATCTCACCCAGGGTAGGGCGAATCAGAAAATGCCCCGGCAGCCCCACCCCCATCATGGGAAAGTCGAGCCGTTGCGCAACTTCCAGGTAAACCAGCGACAGGGTGATGGGAATGCCCTTGCGCCGCTCGATCACCTGATTCAAAAAGCTATTGCGGGGGTCGTAGTAATCGGCAGTGTTGCCCTGGTAGCCCAAATCCTCAAACAAATAGTGGTTGATGGTGCGAATGATGCGCAGCGGATACCGTTCGGAGGGCAAACGCTCGGCAACTTCCGATGCCATCACATCCAACGCACTCAGGTATTCCTCCACATCCACCTCCGGTTCGGCTTCTTTGGCGATGAGGAGGGCGGCTCTGGCAAGATTAATGCACCCTTCGGGTTGGCGCACTTCTGCGGCGAAGTGTTGCCGAATGTCTAAGTTCATGGAGCTACGTTACTGGTGTTTTGGCTGCACAGCCATTCAAGACGCACTTTGGCAAGATCCAGTTTATTCAGAAGTTGGGGATTGAGATCGTCTTCGTCGTCATCTGGGTCGTCAAGGGTAAGGTCGGGTTGCCCCAGGCGAACGACGGTTTTGCGTAGGCGCTCGGACAGGAAGGTGGCGATCGCCTGATAAAAGTGAGAGGCAAAAATGGCATCCTGAGACAGCTTTTGGGTCAGCACTGTACGGGGAATTGCCCAGACCAGCGAATCTTCGACCGCCTTCACCGTAGCCGAAGGAGGGCGCGCATCCACAAAAGAAATTTCCCCTAACACTTCGCCCATTGAGATGTGGGCAATTTCTTGCTCGCCTGTCGCCTCTGTAAAAATGGCGAACGTGCCACGCAAAACGACATATAGGGCATCGATCCGCCTTCCTTCCGTGATGAGCGCTTCTCCTGCGGGTACAGGGGTGCGTCTACCAATTTTGAGCAGCCATTCAAAATCTCGGTCATTGATGGCAGCCAAAAGATACAGTGCTTTTCTCATTTTTTTCAGTCCACTATGTTGCGACCACTATTTCTAGAGTGCATCACCGAAACCCCGATCCGGTAAATAACCCGTGGAGATAAGTGGGTAGCCATAAATAAACGAAGCTAGGGTGGAGTGCACTCCCGGTCGAGGGGGCACCTCACTGGCTTTACTTATGACCCTGTACTCAGTTAGAAACATTTCTGGAAGTTGTTCTGGTCTAGAGTTATTCTGGCAATTATGCCTGAGTCAATACTAAATTCTGTTTGGAAGCGAATTCACCTTTGGAACAGGCGGAGGCGAGTTGGTAAGCTAGCAGAAAAAATATCTGGGCACATCCCTGATTCAAGAACTAGTCCTTTTGAGAGACTCTCCCCAACTTGGCATAAAACAATCTCAAGATGATGCTTGAAATTTTTGTCGGGTAGGTGCGCAGTGCGCCGCCATACAACGAGTAGGAGAGCCATTTGGAAGAGTGTTTGGAACAGCGTTCTCACAACTGTTCTAAATGCAGATCGATATGCAAAATGGTTTTCGTCTATCCACTCCAGACCCACTCCAGATCCACTCCAGAAAATCTAGAAATAGTGTATCTTTCTGCTTGTCGTCCCACTTGCCATCCCAAAGCAACTATGCCTTGATCTACAAGCATACCGAGCGTAAAGCATCATCGAGCATGAATTTGGTTAGAGTGAAACCATTTGCAATAATTTTATGGAGAGTTGTTGAGGTTTGGATGCGGAATTTGCGGAAAAGAAACAAATAATTTCAAAGGAAAGTGCCTGGGGTGGCTCTAAATCCGACACTCAAAAAAAACCTTAAAAAAAGCTAAAATCTTAATTCTTCCTTGCCTGTGTAACAAGCTGTAAACCCATTCCGTCTAAACGTCGCGATTCTCTACAATGAGGCGTATACGGTTTAACACATCAAAAATTTAGTAACACTCGAAACGTAAATACCTATGACAACAACAGTTGCCGAAGTCATGAGCCGCGATCCGATTGTGGTGACTCCGGAGACTCCTTTGAGGGATGCCATCAAAATCCTGGCAGAGAAACGTATCAGTGGCTTGCCGGTGCAAGATGCCAGTGGGAAGCTGGTTGGTGTGCTTTCGGAAGGGGATTTGATGTGGCAGGAGTCTGGCGTGACACCCCCGGCTTACATCATGGTGCTGGATAGCGTGATCTATCTCGAAAATCCGCAGCGCTATGAGCGGGAGTTGCACAAGGCGCTGGGGCAAACGGTAGGGGACGTGATGACCCGTGCCGCCCGCCAGAAAGACCTGGTAACAGTAAAACCCACCAGTTTACTGAAGGATGCGGCGCAGTTGATGCATGAGCGCAATGTGCATCGGGTGTTGGTGCTGGAGGACGATCGCCTGGTGGGCATTCTCACGCGAGGCGATATCATCCGGCATATGGCTGCGACAATGTAGGGCAGAAGGCAGGCAGGGGCAGGCGTGCGATCGCCCACCTTTGCCCAACCAATTCCAAGCTTGAGGAATCCAACAGTCCGAGGAATTTAACCGCATCTGTTATTTAACTGCATCTGTGACCGCATCTGTTATTTGATGGTTATTTGATGGCAGATATTTGATGGCAGATATTTGATGACAGATATTTAATGACAGATGGCATTGACATAAAGGCATTAACACAGGGATTGACGAGGTACAGCCCAGTCAATCACGATCTGAAACCTCTTTGGCATAAATCTCTTTGGTATGTAACTGCCATCTATCTAGATCAATGTGATTTGTATCGACTGTGACGCAGAAAGGAGTGAATCATGAGTGTGACGCCAGAATCCGTCAGGGCAATGCTAGAAAGCGAGGATTTTGGGGATCGGTTGCTTGGGGTCAACCAACTGCGACAACTGGACCCGGCGATCGCCTTCGAGATGATCAAGCCTGTCATTAACGATAGCAACGTGCGGGTACGGTATGCTGCCGTCAGCCAGGTTTCATCCCTGGGCGTGCAAGATTTGCAGGCATCCCTGGAGTTATTGCGCGATCGCCTCCTGAATGACCCCGAAACCGATGTCAAAGCCGCAGCGGCAGATTCCCTTTCAGCCCTTCATCTCACCGAAGCCTTTGAAGATCTGGCAAACCTCTACCGCCAATCCAACGAGTGGTTGCTCCAGTTCAGCATCATTGCAGCCCTGGGCGAAATGGGCGACCCCCGTGGCTTTGAGCTCCTCCAGGATGCCATCCAATCGGACAATGAGCTGGTACGCACGGCGGCAGTGGGAGCGCTAGGCGAACTCCAGGACCCCCGCGCCATTCCCCTGCTCGAGCCCTTTGCCGACAGCGACGACTGGCAACTACGCTACCGGGTTGTGCAAGCGCTCGGACACCTGCGGGGTCAACCCGAAGCCCAGGAAACTCTCCAAAACCTTAGCACCGATAAAAGCGCTGCCGTTGCCGGAGAAGCCCAACGCTATCTCGATGAGTAGCCAAGTCCTTGCGATATCATGTCGCGTTAAACAATACCTTCGCCATTTTTCTAAAACCCTTGATTTTGCGTGCGCGGAGCGCACGCAAAATCAAGGGTTTTAGAAAAATGGCGATCATGTCGTGTTAAATGCACCCTTTTTATTAGGTGCATTTAACGCGACATGATGAGTCCTTAGTCGGTGCTCCAGAAGAGCAGTGTCTTCAGAATGGGGTCTTCTTGCACCCAAACGGATACTGAGCCGCCATTGCACCGAAACTCGCCCCATCCCCACTCATTGGTCTGGATGGGGTGCTTGATATGTCCGGTGATGTCGTAGAACCAGGTGTTGGGTCTGCCAACTTCCATCCACTTATAGCCCTCAGGACCATCGCTCATAATGACTGCCATCGCGCTGGGGTGGTCTTCGTTGCCCAGGCGCGTCCAGCCGATGGTATTGAAGTGGTCGAGGTAATCGTACTGCGGACCATAGGCAAAGTGCTGACGGGCAAAGAGGAGGCGATCGATGATCCACTTATGGGAAATCATACAAATGTCATAGTAGTTGCCGTCGCGTCCTTTGTCCCGGTAATTCGTGCCGTAGTAGTCCGCGTAAAAGATGCAGGGATAGCCCTCTGCTCGTAGCAGAATGATGGCATAAGCCAGGGGCTTGAACCAGGATTCTACGACCGCCTCTAGAGCTTGCAGGGGTTGAGTATCGTGGTTTTCCACCAGAGTCACCGCAAAGAGAGGCAACTCCTTCATGAGTGTGCCATCCAAAATGCGGCGCATATCGTAGTGCCCGCCTGCTTTGCTGGCAAGGTAGAAGTTGTGATGCAGCGGCGCATCAAACAAATCCATCCGTCCCCCTGCATTACCGATATACCAGCTCAGCACCCCAAAGTCGTAGGACCAATATTCGCCAACACAGAATAGATCGCGCTTGGTGTGGTGCTCCAAATGATCTAGCCAGTCATTGAAGAAATCGCCATTGATATGTTTGATGGCATCTAAGCGGAAGCCTTCTATGTTTGTCAGATCCAGAATCCATTCTCCCCAACGCTTCAGATCATCCCGCACCTCTTGGTTTTCCATATCCAGGTCGGAGCCCATGAGGTAATCAAAATTCCCCATCTCCAGTGCCACCTTGTCATCAAAATTCTTGCCCTGAATGCGCCAAATGGCTTTGAAATTGGGATCGGCGTTGTTATGGTCTACCGCATCAAAATGATGCCAGTGCCAGGTCATGCTGGAATATTTGCCTTGCCGTTTGGGGTAGTTGAAGCCCGTCCAGGCTCTAATCTTGCGCGGACCTCCTATGGCATGAAGGCGGTTGTTGAGCGCAAAGGGGGTGGCGTCAAATTCTTCTTCAAAATCTGCTCCCATCTTGTGGTTAAAAACCACATCGGCATAAACATGGATTCCTGCGTCATGACAGGCTTTGACGGCTGCCAGGTATTCCTCTTTGGTGCCATATTTGGTGCTGATAGAGTCTCGTTGTTCAAACTCGCCCAAATCGAACAGGTCGTAGGTTCCATAACCCACATCCTTAATGCCATGAAACCCTTTGTAGGCGGGAGGAAACCACAGAGCGGTGATACCTGCCTGGGCGAGGGAGGTTGCTTCATCTCTCAGCCGATTCCAGTGGCTGCCATCTGCCGGGATGTACCAGTGGAATCCCTGCATCATGGTGCCATTGAACTCGGCACCAACTTTTTTGCCCACCAGGGTGGCGTAGTTGTGGCGCAGCCATTCTTTGAGCTTTGCCTTTGCCTCTTCGAGGGTATCGGGTGAGAGGTCCGTTTCCATGCAGGAAAACTGTTCTTTGAGATGCTTGAAGGGAGTTTCCATAGATTGCACCTGAAGATTGCACCTGAAGATTGCACCTGAAGATTACACCTGAAAATTGTTTGAGAGTATAGGAAATTCTGCCTAATGGAAGAAATAAAAGCTACATAGAACGGGAGACTCCATCAATACCAATTGTTCATGGCGATGAGAGCAGGCGCTGCCTGCTCTCATCGCCATGAACGATTGCCAACATGTTCGTCATTTTTTTAAAGCCCTTAATTTTGCATGCGCGATGCGCACGCAAAATTAAGGGATCTGCGGATTAATAAAATCCTAATTTTTGAGAGAGAAGGCTGGCTCTGCCAGCCTTCTCTCTCAAAAATTAGGATTTTATTTTCTTGCCAGTCCCTAAGGGCTTTAAAGAAGGTATGGCGATTGCAAAAAAGGTTATTGCGAAGGTTCTAGAGGCTTGGAAGGGATCGGGGAGGAAAGGATTTGCTGAATCACTTCGGCGAGGCGATCGCTACTTTCCAACTCAATCGCCTGGAGTAGCCCAGAGTCAATGATGTGCTGAGCACGTTCATCTACACCATTGCCTTCTAGCGCGGTGGCGAGGGCATCAGCCGTGCGTCCGCTGCCAGCGATCGCAATTAACGGGCGACCTTCTTCTACATTTTTTTCGGCATCCAGCCAACTAATTTCACCCCCATTGATCAATATCGTGACAGACGGCTTTTCCTCAGCCAGCATACTGGCAACTCTGGCAATCCAGGAAGACTCGTCTCCCCAGGCATACCCAGGAACGAGCAGAAAATGGGTGTGGTGTGGTTCCAGAGGTGCCATGTCGTCGTTGAGGAGTGGCTGCTCTGGCAGGGCGACACAGCCGATCGGGGCGATACCGAGCAGAGGGAAACGGGCACGACGGGTGTAGCGGGCGCGTCCCATCATTTGCATAATGCCTACATCGGTGCCGCCGTCGATGACGATTGCATTGAGCGCACGGGCGAGAGGAACCAGCACTTTGATAAAGAGCGATCGCACCAGGCGCTGGTCAGAACGAGACAGGCGGCTGGCTCCCCCAATGACCACCAATACCGGGCGAGCCTTTGGCAACTCCAGAAATGTAAACGCATCGGAAAGATCGGCTTCTGTTTGTGGCTGAATGACACGAGCCGTCCGTCTATGACCAAAATCTAGGGTGAAGCCAGGTTCCATTGCAGGGCGGGGATAAGGGAATTTGCCAGAGTCATTGCATCTACGCCCAGTTCGGTGCGGTTGCGAGCTGCATATTGACCAGCCTGTGCGTGCCACCACACTGCACTTTGGGTAATAGCAGTGGAGGGAGTTTTTTCCAGAGTACCCTGTGCCAGTACTCCACTTAACAATCCGGTGAAAATATCTCCGCTGCCGCCCCGCGCCAGGGCAGGCGTACTGCTTGGATTGAGCCAAACGCGTCCCGAATCGGGATCGGCGATCGCCACCCGTGCTCCCTTCAGCACGACAATCGCGCCACAGCTTTTCGCTGCCCTGCGAACCTGCTCAATGCGATCGCCCCCTTCAATATGGGGAAATAACCGCCGAAATTCCCCCGGATGCGGCGTAAGAATGGCGGGTTTAGAACGATTGGACAGGCATTCTATCCCCAGTTCACTGGCAAGGATGTTCAACCCGTCGGCATCAATGACCAGGGGGCGATCGCTCGCCAGCACTGCCCGTGCCACCTCTACCGCTTGCGGGGTCACCCCAGGACCAAAGGCGATCGCGGTGTATTTGGAGAGATCCAGGGTTTCGGGCAGGTGAATCATGGTTCCGGCAGCATCTTCGGGGAGGCGCTGCACCAGAGCATCGGGAACCTGGGCACTGATCAGGGGTTGGAGGGAGGCGGGCACCGCCACCGTCAACATGCCCACCCCACTGGCACGGGCTGCCAGCGCCGTCATAATCGCCGCACCGGGATATTGCCCGGAACCTGCGATCACCAGGAGATTTCCCTGCTTGTATTTATGGGTGTTGGCAGCACGGGGTAAAGGGAGGGCGGCGATCGCCTCCGCATCCGTAATCCGCACCTCCTGCGGTTCCCCCATCACCGCCTGCACATCTGCCAGGGGAATGCCAAAATCCACTAATTCTGAGGCTCCCAGCCAATCCAGCGCCCCATCTTGCAAAAAAGCGCGTTTCCACAAACCCAGACAGAAGGTGTGCGTCGCCCGCACTGCCGTACCCAGCACTTCCCCCGTATCGGTATGCAACCCAGAGGCAATGTCAATGCTGACGACGGGCTGTGCCAATTGGTTGATCCGGTTAACCAGGTCGGCAAGCTGATCGGTGAGCGATCGCGTCAACCCAAAGCCAAACAAACCATCGACCAGAACATCGCACACCGCCAGATCCTCCACCCCAGCAACAAACGGGATACCCAATGAAGCGGCATAGCGGGCATGGCAATCCGTCAGTTCTTTTAATTTGTCGGGAAGGGGGCAAAGAACCTGCACGGCATAGCCCCGCAAATGTAGTTCCCGCGCCACTACTAGCGCATCGCCGCCATTGTGCCCCGGTCCCACAATCATGCCGAAGTGTGTCGTGCGATCGGGAAACAGCTCAAGCAACCGTTGGGTAATCAGCCCGGCGACTTTCTCCATCAATGCCGAAACGGGCATCCCTGCCTCAAAGATCCGCGACTCGATCGCCTGCATCTGTGAGGCGGTCACCACAAACCGCTCAAGTTGTGCCGTGCGTTTTGAGGGGGCGATCGCCATAAACCAAACCAATCTTAGATTTTGGACTTTATCGTGAGCTTAGTCGAAGGATTCTGGAGGTTGGATTTGGCTGTTCTGCGAATCCAATCTCCATTTTTACTCTTGTTGCCCTCGCGCCATGCTGCCGTCTACCGTTTGAAGTAAACACGAGAATTCATGCCAAAATCGCGGAAATAATTATTCCAGCGCTCCGCTGCACCCCGTCCGCTAAAGGGACCAACCAGCACATGGGAACCCAGGCGTGAATCGCGCTCGGTTACCAAACGGCTCATACGAAAACCATAGGCAAGCCGGATCACCTGTTCGCTGATGTCAGGCAGATCACTATCACCCGCCGGAATCACGATGTAGTAGGCGCGATCGAGTTCATCCTCAAAATTATCGTCCAAATTTGAGCGAGAAGGCTCAAGCTCGTCCAACTCGGGCGGATCTGACTCAAACTGAATTTCGCGGGGCACCGGAGCCGGGGGCAGATCGGGAATCGGGAAGCCATCTACCTGATTCACAGGCTCGGCAGCAACCACCTCGGGCGGCGTAACGGGGGTCGTCGCCACAATCCGCGCCCCAATGCCACGCCCTGCCAACTGCCGCACCTGCTCGATCGCCTCTGCCTCGGTTGAAAACGCCCCCGCCTGAATCAGTTGTCGATCTTCAAAGGGAACCAAACTGGCACTCGGCTCCAACTGTTGCACCTGGGAAAGCAACAGGGGGCTGTCTCCGTCTACGACTACAACATAGGAGGATGGAGCGATCGCCGGAGGAGCCGCCTGCATCGTCGGTGGCGGCACCGTCACTGAAGGCGCAGCGGGAGACATCTGGGGTTGTGCCGGAGGCAAAGGCGCTGGGGGCAAACCATCAATGATCTGCTGGGCAGTGCTAGCAGGGGCGATCGCCAGTGGCACCAGGAGCGACAACAAACCCAATGACCAATAGAAGGGCGATCGCCCTTTCCCAACCCGGACTCGCCTTACCGTACTTGCATCAACCTGCGGCACTTTTGAGAACACTTGTGAATCCTTCATCCCACAACGACGCTCCACAACTGACTTTATAGGGTAGCGAACTTGCCGCTAAATGTATCACTCATCTATAGCGCAAACATGAACTTTTTCTACAAATTTATCGCTATATCTAGGACACCATGCTCACCATTTTTCTAGAACCCTTGATTTTGCGTGTGCATCGCGCACGCAAAATCAAGGGTTCTAGAAAAATGGCAAAGGTATTATGCCAGTGGGGAGCGCACCCCACTGGCTTTATTCATGACCCTGTACTTAGAATCACGTACGAAATAAAACCCAGAATTTTTGATGAGAAGCGCGGCAATGCCACGCTTCTCATCAAAAATTCTGGGTTTTATTTTATTTTCAATCCTTAGGAGATTTCTGAGAAAGAATATCCTGATTTTTTGAGAGAGGGCGCGGCTTAGCCGTGCCCTCTCTCAAAAAATCAGGATATTCTTTTCTGGAGATCGCCTTACATAGTTTTTATGGTTCAAACAAGTGGAAACGTCTCTTATTTGCCGATGTCCCTGGAGCGTCATAGCACAGGCGAAGTCGCCCGTTTGATATACGCGTCAGCGCCAGAGTTGTTTCAATTAATGTTTGGCTTATCCGCGATTCAACACCTCACGGAGTTAGTCGGGCGATCGCACAATCGGTTTAGCCATCAATACATTCGAGTTGCCGAAATTGACCATCGAGTTATTGGAATTGCCACGCTTGTTCCGACTGCCCATCTTCATGAGAATGCCGACTTTCTTGATGTTCTCAACTTTGGGCAAAAGCTCTGGTTAAACCTGGTGCAACGGTTCCTGCTCCAACGGATGTTGCAACATGACTATCCTCCGGGTAGCTTTTACATTGGCAATCTTGCTGTCGCTCCTGAGCATCGCAACCGTGGCATTGGTCGTCAGTTACTTTCAAACTGCATGGCTGAAGCGTCACTGGTATCAAGCACTCTTTTTATTAGTGTTGATGTTAACAATCCGAGGGCGCAAAAACTTTATGAATCATTGGGTTTTCAAGTCGTAGCAACGAGGGCAATTCGTTTGTTTGGAATACTGATTGGCTCACGGACTTTGTCTATGGCTGTGCGATCGCCCTCCCAACCTCAGGACGCACCTTCAGGCATGTAAGTACCTCAGCACAGTTGAGCCTAAGACCCAAAACGCTGTGTTGTGCGCTGCGCGGACAACACAGCGTTTTGGGTCTGATAGCGTTTTGCAAGGGCTTCAAGTACAGCACATGGGAGGGGCGGCGCGCCGCCCCTCCCATGTGCTGAAGCAACTTGCGCACCGCTATAGGCTCGACTGTGATCACTTACTGAGTGAATTGAGTATCAGAAAAAAAAGAAGCGCTCTCTGGGAGAACGCTTCTTTCAATATTTGGGATGGATGCGTTACGCTGTCGCTAACGCATCCTACGCGATCGCGCCGCTTAGAAGGACATTTCGGCAGCCTGAACGCGCTCGACCTGCTTCTTCTTCAGCACCAGCATGATTTGCGAGATCATTACCGCTGCGACGAATGCCAGCAGACCCTTCACGCGATTGGGGCTTTGCAGCACGATTTCGACATCTTTCTGACCAAAGCCACCCACGTTGGGGTTATTGGTGATGGGCTTGCCAGCGGTTACTTCGTCGCCTACAGCCACAATCACTTGAGGACCAACGGGGATAGTTGCAACGGTTACATCACCCTCAGCAGGCTGGATGGTGACTTGAGTGCCGCCGCCATCAACAGGAGAGATGTCGGTAACGGTGCCAGAAACGGGCGCGTTGAACGCGGTGTTGTTGCTGTTCTCACCAGTGGGGTAGACCTGTCCACGACCCCGGTTGCCGCCCAGGTGAACGGAGTACTTACCAAAGTTAACGCTGCTGTCGGTGCCGGGATCGGGAGCCAGAACCGGGAAAACGATTTCCTGATACTGGTCACCGGGCAGAGGACCAACCAACACAACGTTGTCTTGCCCTTCGGCGTAGGACATGAAGACATAGTTGGGAGCCACTTCTTCCTTCATTTCTTCAGGAATGCGGTCTTCCGGTGCAATTTTGAAGCCTTCGGGTAGCATCAACACCGCGCCCACGTTCAGCGGACCCGCTTCACCCGTTGCCGTAACTTGCTGCATGCTGGTGTCATAGGGAATCTTTACAATCGCTTTGAACACGCTATCCGGCAGCACGGACTGGGGCACCTCGATTTCGACAGGCTTAGCTGCCAGGTGGCAGTTGGCGCAGACGATGCGCCCGGTGGCTTCGCGGGGGCTTTCGTAGTTTTGCTGTGCCCAGAAGGGGTAGGCTTGTGCCGCCTGGGGCAGCAGGGCATCGCTACCCAGCAGGAGGGCGATCGCCGCCAGCACAGCGAAGGTTGTTTTCAGCGTCAGGCGCAACGGCGCGGACGCAAGGGACGAAAATTTTGATCTCATCGGGAGTTTGTTCTCAACCAAGGAAATAGTGACTAAATGTAAGCAGAAAAAGGAAAAAGGCTTTTTGTCAAAGCTTCTAAGCAGCGGATGAGCTTAAGTCCACCAGGGATTGTCGCCCGTGCGGAAGTCTTCTTCTGTCCACTGGGAAATGGCAACTTTCCCGTCGTCCGTGACATTAGTGTGAACCAGAGCCAGAGAGAGGGGAGCAGGACCGCGCACAACCTTCCCGGTGTTGTCATACTGCGAACCGTGGCAGGGACAGATGAACTTGTTCTCGCTGGCATTCCAGGGCACAACGCAACCCAGGTGGGTGCAGACGGCGTTTAAGCCATAGCTGGAAATGCTGCTGTCTTCAACGATGAGGTAGGTCGGATCGCCCTTCAAACCTTGAGCCAGGATGCGTTCGCCCTCCTTGTGCTCCGTGAGGAACTCGCTGGCAACGACATCGTTACCCAGCGCATCCTTGGCTGTCACACCACCACCAGCGCCACCACTAGAGGGGGGGATGAAATATTTGACCACTGGATACAATGCGCCCAGCGCTGTTCCAGTCACCGCTCCAAATGTAAGGAGGTTCATAAATTGGCGACGCCCCATATCGGGCACATCGGCGCTTCCAGAAACTTGAGTCATGATGTGAATCGGATAAGCTACGTTATGAAATTACGTCATGAAAACTGAGCGACCGCCAAACCCTTGGGGCGGGCTGAGCCAATGCGGCCAAATCTTTTGACCCACTAGCCCAGAGCGGCATTTCGTTTACAGTCCGTATTATTGCATCTCTTAGAATGCAGATGGTTGAAAGCTTCGCTATTGTAAAGATCTGTGACAAGGATGGGGCATGACTGGGGACGACTTGCATCAAATCATTCTGTCGAAATGGGGCTGTTCCTTTGATGTGCAACTGCGGAAGGTGCAGGGCAAGGTCTTTTTCCAGGTGATGTGGAAGTACCTGGAACAGGCGTCATTTCCGCTGTCGGAAACGCAGTATCTCGAAAACCTGAATGCGATCGCCCAATACCTCAACGCCTGGGGCAGCGCGATTCAGGTGCAGCAATACATCGAGCAGACCAATGCCCGCCCCCGGTTGGGGAAGGCGGTGAGTATCCCGTTAGAGTTGGGCGATCGCGCCTCCGAATGGATTCTCTAGAAGTGTCTTAACAGTGATACCTTCGCCATTTTTCTAAAACCCTTGATATTGCATGCGCTTTGCGCACGCAATATCAAGGGTTTTAGAAAAATGGCAATCATGTTGTAACAGGGGAAGTTGGTGCGGCGAACGCCGCACCAACTTCCCCAAAATATTTTTAGAGGACTCTCAACCCTAAAGGAACAGAGCGATCGGGTTGAATCAACGCTACGGCTCCATCCTCCAGGACGACCCCCAGCACCAGCACCTCGGACATAAAATCTGCCACCTGTCGCGGAGGAAAATTGGTGACGGCTAACACCTGCCGCCCCACCAGCGTGTCGGGGGTGTAGAAGTCCGTAATCTGAGCGCTGGACTTTTTGATGCCCAGTTCGCCAAAGTCAATCCACAGCTTGTAGGCGGGCTTTCGCGCCTTGGGGAACTCTTCCGCCTGCACCACCTGCCCCACCCGAATTTCCACCTGCTCAAAGTCGGTGTAAGTAATCGTTCCCATCAAATCTTCCTTCCGCTGGCGGTTTTGCGAGACAAATTGATGACGGTGAAAAAATCTAGACGGATTGATTGGGTCAATGCGGTTATGCCAGTCCGAGAAATGCAAATTCACAGAATCGAGGCTCCGTGAAATGCAAATTCACAAAATCGAGGCTCCGTAGGGGCGGGTTTAGCAGAGCTGCTTGCTGTGTCTAGAGGTTGACGTTCAAACCCGCCCGTACCCCCCCCGCCCGTACAAAACCGCCGCACAAACCCGTTCGCAAAATCTCAAATCCGCCCGTTCAAATCCGTCCGTACAATTCACGGGCGGGTTCAATCCCCGTCAAACCCGCCCGTACACTTTACGGGCAGATTCAATCCATCATTCTAGGCAGATTCGGGCATCCGTTCGATGATACCGCCACCGAGGACGCGATCGCCCTCGTACCACACCGCCGCCTGTCCGGGGGTGACGCCGAAGAGAGGTTCCTCGAAGACGATGCGGGCACGGTTATCTTCCAGGGGGATGAGGGTAGCGGGAGTGGCGGGGGTGCGGTAGCGCACCTGCACCTCGATGGGGATGGGGGTGCTGGGAGCCGGGATGGAGACCCAGTTGAGGCGCTGCACGGTGCATTCGGGGAAATGGACTTCGCTGCGATCGCCCACAATCACCCGATTGCGTCCCACATCCAGCCCCACCACATAAAGCGGATGGGGAGCCGCAATGCCCAACCCCTTGCGCTGACCAATGGTGTAGTGGTGAATCCCTGTGTGGCGTCCCAGCACGCGTCCGGACTGATCCACAATGTCCCCTTCCTTCGGCGCAAGGAACTGGTCGAGGAAGGTTTGCATGGAGCCGTGGGCTTCCACCAGGCACAAGTCCTGGCTTTCGGGCTTCTCTGCCGTGTGTAGCCCAAACTCTGCCGCCATTTGGCGGGTTTCCTGCTTCGTCTGGTTGCCCAGCGGGAAGAGGACCTGCGCCAGCACCTCCTGGCTCAAGTCGTAGAGGAAATAGGACTGATCTTTGCTGCGATCGATCGCCCGATGCAGCTCATAGCGTCCGCTGTCGGTGTTGTAGGAGACGCGGGCGTAGTGCCCTGTGGCAATGCGATCGCACCCCAATTCCTCGCGGGCATAGTGCAACATTGGCCCAAACTTCACCGCCCGGTTGCACTGAGAGCAGGGCAGCGGCGTAATGCCCTGGCTGTAGCCATCCACCAGGAAGTTCACAATACTTTTCTCAAACACATCGCGGCTATCGACGATGTGATGGGGAATCTGCAACTCTTCGCACAACTGCGCCGCATCCACCATCCCTTCAGAGCAGCACTGCCCCTTGCCCTTCATCAGCCACAACGTTAGCCCCACCACGTCATAGCCCTGACGGTGGAGGGTGGCAGCAGCAACGGAGCTATCGACTCCGCCCGAAAGTCCAACAACAACCTTTTCCATGTCTCTCGCGGATGCGCAATGTACCTGGCAGTTTACGTAAAAAATTGTAAAAACCGACCAATTTCCAGGCTAACATTTGCGCCTACAAATGGGGCTGAAGATTTGCCCCAAAGGGGTTGTGGTGCAGAGGCAATGATTTGATCTACGCTTCAAGAGGAAATTGACTGCCTGGTTTCGCTACGTTTGTCGCTATGGAGCATCGGTACCCAGGAGCTCGGCGATCGCCTGCTGCTCAATTGGGGTTTCCATCGGTACATCCACGCGGGTATCGGTAATCAGCCAATCCAGGGCGGCTGCCGCTACGTCAATCGATGCGCCAGTCTTGTCCACGCAATAGCGACCAAATACCAGCTTGTCTACCAGACGAACACCCGGTCCAAGGCGAGAGTAATCGAAAATCACACTGTTATCGACCGTTACCCCGGTGCAGATGTGGCAGTTGGGACCAATCATGCTGGGACCAATGATGGTTGCACCATCTTCAATTTCGGTCATACCACCAATGTAGACCGGACCTTTCACATCAACCTTGTCCCAGTTCACATTGACGTTGATTCCGGTATAGACCCCAGGAGCAACCTCATGTCCAGGAATCGCGACATTCTTCACTTCTCCCGTGAGGACGCTTCGCACTGCCTGCCAGTAGTCTGGTACTTTTCCAATGTCAATCCACTGGAAGTCCATAGAAATGCCGTAGAAGGCGGCTCCATTCTCCACCAGTTTGGGAAACAGGTCGCCCCCAATGTCAAAGGCAACCCCAGAGGGAATGTAGTCAAAAATTTCGGGTTCAAAGATGTAGATACCAGTGTTGATGGTGGTGCTCAACGCTTCATCAACAGATGGCTTCTCCTGAAACTTCTTGATGCGTCCTGCTTCGTCAGTAACGACAACACCATAGCTGGAAACTTCTTCGCGAGGCACTTCTTTCATGATGATGGTGGCGATCGACCCCTTCTCACGGTGCCAGCGCACCGCTTCCGTCAAATCCAGATCAATCAGGGCATCACCGCAAAGTACCACAAAGGTATCATCGAAGAAGGGGTTGAAGTCCTGGATGCGCCGCATTCCACCAGCGGAGCCAACCGCTTCCCCCACCAATTCACCATCAACAATGCGACCTTCGAAGGAGTAAGCAATTTGCACGCCAAACCGCTGCCCATCGCGGAAGTAGCTCTCAATTTCATAGGCAAGGTGGCTCACATTAACCATTACTTCGGTGAAGCCATGTTGCCTCAGCAACTCCAGCAAAAACTCCATAACGGGTTTCTGCAAAATGGGAATCATAGGCTTTGGGATGGTGTAGGTAATGGGACGAACCCGCGTTCCTTTTCCCGCAGCAAGGATCATTGCTTTCATAACAGTGCTTTACCCCTGGGCTAGGTTCTGTTGGTATTCAGAATAACCTGATTCAGCTTGCCATAGAGCGTAGTGGGCAACTCAAATTTCTTGCAACATCTTTAGCAAGTTTCTAAGAAGCCTGGAATCTCATAAGGCTGAAGTAAATTTTTGTTTGGTATTGAAAAAATACAGGCATCTTATGCGCGAGTATTTGCTAATAACCACAAACGCGAAATTTCACTTCCTATAAAAAATTCTGAATGACACTCCAGAATTTAATCCTCCAACACCGTAGCCTCGAATGGGGCAATCGACAACCCATTCGGCATGGCTGATTAGGGGGATGAATTTTTTGTTTGGAGCCGCGCGGCGCGCGACTCCAAACAAAAAATTCATCCCTGGATTAAGCTCCGCCAGTGCAGCGAAGGTTAATCTGGAAGGACAAAAGATGTTGCCGGGTTAGTAGCCGTTTCTGAAGATTTGAGGCTCTTGACCCGCAAATCTTGGTAAAACTCGTTTTGCTCCAGCTCCACTTTGGATTGAGCCGAGAGAAATAGCAGTGCCCAGAAGACACCGACGCGATCGCTCTGCTCGGTATGGTGGCTAGAAACACTTCGTATTTGCTTGCCAATATCCGACTCAATCCAGTATTGCAATAGCGTTTCAAAGTCGGTCCACTCCTCATCCGGGCGGATCTGTTCCCACTCGGTTGCAAGGAAGCGATCCAGGGCTTCTGCCATTTCTGAGAGGTTTTCCTGGTGGGCGAGTTGGGTGATCGATCGCACCGCTTTGCTGCGGGAGTGGGGACGGGGGCGGCGGGTGCGAATGCGGGGCTTGTGCTCGGCAACCGCTGACGCCATCACCTCCAGTTGGGCGATCAGTTCTTGCAAGGTGACGCGGCGGTTTTGCAGGGGGCGGGCAACGGCACGGCGGCGAATCTGGCGTTCCAGGCTGACGGGCAGGGGCGCATCCATCATCTCCTCATCTGCCAGCAAGTCGTCCATCAACTCTTCTTCGTCTTGCTGTTGCTTTTCTTCCTGCCGTGCCAAATCATCGGCTTTGAGCAACACCAGCATCGAGGCGTAGAGAAACGCTTGCCCCGACTCGGATAGATTGGATTCGTAAATGGCGCGGCTCCCCTGGGGAGTCTGGTCGGGTTTGAGCTGGCTGAGGAAGCGATCGATCGCATCAATCACGTTCACATCCCACGGGTCAATCTCTCCCCGCTCGGCAAGGTCGATCAGGAAGGCGATCGCATTTTGTGCCAGGGAAAGCGCCATAGACCACCTATCGCCGGGTGTCCAGCGAAACGAAATACACTGCCATCGCCACAATCAACCCCAATAAGCCCAGCGGCACCCACAAACTCCAATAATTCAACGGATCAATCCCAATGGTGCTGATACTATCAGGCTGCAAATGAAATCGAAACACGGCACAAGCCCAAAGGAACGGAAGCAGGAAGTTCTTCTATTCTGCAACATTCACTCCATACATTTATGCCCAGTTAGGTATGCTCAGTTAGGATCGCAGGTTCAAAACCTGTAATTCCTGTTGTGAGAGGGACAGCGTAGCCATCCTTCTCACAACAGGAATTACAGGTTTTGGATGCCTGATCGAAGGCGATCGGGAATGGGCGGCAAGCGGTAATGGTGCGATCCGCTAATCTTGCCATTCCTTGGATGGGAAAGGTTAGGAACAAATACCGTAGCGTATGGAATACCAAAGGTCTTGAAATGAGGAACGGCAGAGCGTACAAATCGACGCTCGGCTATTCACGGTCTAGTTGGTTTTCTGAATACCGTTTTCCTCAAATTATGTCTCTCATTTCCTCCTTCAAAGGTTGGCTGGGCGAAGCTCAAACAATGCTGGTGCATTTTCTCAAGCTTGATCCCAGCATTTATAAGCAATTTAATAACGTCACGATTCCTGGCGATCGCTACAGCAAGGGTTGGATGCGGCTACGGTACGCTTGGGCATCCAAGCCAGCGCCGATATTAGCGGTGGCGGGATCAATCATTTGCTGGAGGCGTTCGATGCGATCGCCCGTTGCTGGGTGGGTGCTGAGGAATGTCGGTAGTGACGCGCCCCCTTGCAAATGTTCCAGGAAATTAATCAACCCGATGGGAGCATAGCCTGCTCGCACAAGGTTTTCGTAGCCCCGCACATCTGCCTCAAGCTCGTCGCTGCGGCTGTTGGAGCGGTTGATCACCAGCTCAACCCCCAGTCCTACCATCTCTTCGCGTTCCAGTCCTGCTGCCGTCAGAATGCCCTGCTGGATGGCGCGTTCTTCCATCTGGTCAACCACATGGCGTTCAACAATATGCCCAATTTCGTGACCTAAAACGGCTGCAAGCTGTGCCTCATTTTCAGCGGTGCGGAGCAAGCCTGTGGTTACATACACGTAACCGCCCATGGTGGCGAAGGCGTTGATCTGGTCGCTTTCCACCACGCGGAAGGTGTAGTCAATGTCAGGGCGATCGCTAAAGGGCACCAACCGCTGTCCCACATCATTTACATAATCCACAACCGCTTCATTGCGATAGGCGCGAAACTCTTGACGCATCAGTTGTTGATCGATTTGTGCGCCAATCTGGGCTTCCTGGCGATCGGAAAGATTGGTTAATTGAATAATTTGCAAACCCCGGAACAGTAAGTCCAGCCAGGATTGGGCATGGGAAATGGTAGGCGTCGCCAAAATCAGGCTGACCGCCACAAAGCCGGACATTAATCCATAGAACAGGCGACGACGCATAAATTTAGATACACCAAAGAGGAATTTTGACATGGCTAATTCAGCTTATAGAGCTTATAGAAGATGTGCAGGGTTTAAGCGGGAGCAAATGTATAAAGATTGCCTCGAAAAAACTGCCTCGAAAAAAACTGGGGCTGACTGGCTTTCAAGGTATCGGTAAGGGCTGCAAGAAGAGCGGTCGCCCTCAAAAAAACCGACAAAAATCAACAGGCAACACAGGGAAATTGACGCACAGAGGGGCGAAAATGTTGCCCAATTGATCATCGGATTTGCCGTTCAAAGGATAGGGCGATGGTTTGCTGATCCCACATTTACTGATCACATTTACTGATCACAGATTTTGATCACATAAGTGGGGAAGGGCGATCGCAACACAGCTCGACTGGCACTTATCTTGATTGCACCGCCTTAGTTTTCCCCAAAATATTCTTCAACAGAACTTATAGTTGAGCAATTAGTCGAGCAATTTTTGGAGCGCGGAGCATGCCAAACATCGCTCAACTGTGGGGGTTTTCACACGAAGTGCGTAAGTCCTATTCAAAGTATTCTTCAAAATAATTCTTCAAAATACTGGGACAATCAAGGCGGCACAAAAGACGGGATAATTTGTCGTGAGCTGTCTTCAAAGCAGCGCACACGGTGCCAACCCATGTTGGGGGTTGAAGTGCTACACTCTCTAAGCTAACTGACGTTTTCTTTTACTGTAAACCGGGCACTATGGCGATTCTGGACTCTAAAGGTCGGCTGTTTGGCAAAATCAATATTCTGGATCTGGGTGCCGCGCTGATCATGCTGATGGTCGCAGCGGGCATCTTCCTGTTCCCCGGATCTTCTGGTTCTTCGATCGCCCAGGTTGGGGCAACCTACAGCCCGGTAGAAGTGGACTGCATGGTGCGGGGGCTGACGGTGCGCGAACCGCAGGAACTCCTGGAAAGCCTTAGCACTGCCGACGCCGTCAATGTCATTATCCGTAACCAACCTGCCGGGCAGTTGAACGTGGTGGAAGTGCAGTCGTTGCCCCGCACCGTTGCCGTGCCGCAACCCGATGGCAGCGTGATCGCCGAAAACGATCCCCGCCCCGAACTGAACTACACCATTGATATGCTGATCACCCTGGGCGGTGATGCGGAAATTACCGATGATGGTCCCGTGATCGCGGGTAGCAAGGTCAAGGTCGGCACGCCGCTGGAGTTGGAAGGGCAGACCTTCCGGTTTAATGCGCCTGTGGTCGGCGTTCGCATCCTCGAAGAGGCTTAAACCGTAGATAGATTCCGTCGTAGGGTGCTGTTAGGCTCAGCCGTAACGCACCGTCCAGTCAGAATTTGATGCGTTACGCTGCCGCTAACGCATCCTACGAAGAATTAAGGCTTCCTATTTAGTCGTTCCTTTATCCAGTAAGGCTGTTGTGTTTTTCAGCGTTGTCATCCCTACCTACAATCGCCGTCCCATTCTGGAAAAATGCCTGGTTGCGCTAGAAAATCAGGTGCTTCCAGAAGCTAGTGCCGTTGAAGGATACGAAGTGGTGGTGGTGGACGATGGCTCGACGGATGGCACGGTGGCGTGGCTTCAGCAAGCCGCTTTTCCCCATGTGCGATTGGTGGAGCAAGACCACCAGGGACCTGCCGCTGCCCGTAACCTGGGCATTGCGAACGCGAAGGGCGACACTATCATCTTTATTGATAGCGATCTGGTGGTGACGCCGGACTTTTTGCGTGCCCATAGCGAGACGTTGCAGCAAGAAGCGCAGCGGTTGGGGAGCGATCGCCTCTTCACCTACGGTCGCGTCATCAACACCTGCAACTTCGACAACCCCACCGCTGAGCCGTTTAAGGTAACGGACTTTTCGGCGGCATACTTTGCGACGGGGAATGTGGCGATCGCCCGTCACTGGCTAGAAAAAGCCGGAACCTTCGACACCCGCTTTCAGCTCTACGGCTGGGAAGACCTGGAGTTGGGCGTGCGGCTCAAGCAACTGGGGCTAAAGCTGGTAAAGTGCCCCGATGCGGTTGGCTACCACTGGCATCCCCCCTTTTCCCTCGACCAAATTCCCTCCCTCATCGACAAGGAGATCCAGCGGGGGCGGATGGGCGTACTGTTCTACCAGAAGCATCCCACCTGGGATGTGCGGCTGATGATCCAGATGACCTGGCTGCATCGGGTGTTGTGGGGCGTGCTCTCCCTGGGCGGCAGGGTGAATGAGCGATCGCTCGCCCCCCTCCTGCAATGGCTGATCGACCGGGGCAAACCCCAACTGGCGTTGGAACTGGCGCGGGTCTTCCTCAACTGGTACAACGTCCAGGGCGTTTATGCTGCCTATCGGGAAATGGGGCGAGCGGCTCCCTAAGAACTAATCAAAAAAGCACTTTTGGGAAAGTAGCCGCGCCTGCTTTCCCAAAAGTGCTTTTTTTTATTTCTTGGAGGACTCTAACGTGAGATACTCCCCGAATAATCTGTGAGGAACCAGAAAGGGGAGCATGTCTTCAACACCGATCGCAGCACCATTACCCACCACCCTGGATATGAAAACGAAGCTGGGGTATGGCGTGGGCGAACTCAGCAAGGAAATTCCCGGCAGTATCCTGGTCTTCTTCCTATTGTTCTTTTTTACGGATGTGGTGGGGTTGTCGCCGGGGCTGGCGGGAACGGTCTTGCTGGTGGGGAAGGTGTGGGATGCGGTGAATGACCCGCTGGTGGGGTGGTTGAGCGATCGCACTCGCTCCCGCTGGGGCAGGCGCTTTCCCTGGATGCTGTATGGTGCCGTCCCGCTTGGAGTGAGCTTCTGGATGCTGCTGCTGACGCCGCCCCTCGCCGCACAGTGGCAACTGTTTGCCTACTACAGCGGCGTGCTGATCGTCTTCTACGCGGCGCTGACGGCGATCGCCATTCCCCACTCCACCCTGGCAGCGGAACTTACCCAGACCTACGACGAACGCACCCAACTGGTGAGCTTCAAGTCTGCCTTCAGCATTGGCAGCAGCATCCTCGGACTGGTGATTGCCCAAATTGTGTTTGCGATCGTCACCGATGTGGGGTTGCGCTACGCCTGGCTGGGCGGCGTTTCGGGGGTGATTGTGATTGCCTCGGTGTTCATCTGCGTCTGGGCAACCGCTCCACGCTACTGGCAGTTACAGGGCGATCGCTCCACCGTCGAAGCCACCTCTCACCTGCCGATTCTGCAACAATTCCGCATCGTCTTTAGCCTGCGCCCCTTCCTGGTTGTGATGGGCATCTACCTGTGCTCCTGGGTTGCCCTGCAAGCCACCGCCGCCATCCTGCAATACTTTGTGATCAGCTACATGGGTTTGCCCGTTCACCACTTCACCCAGATGGTGCTGGCCGTCCAGGGCACAGCGCTGTGCATGATGTTCTTTTGGAGTCCGGTGGGGCAGCGCATTGGGAAGCGGGCGACCTACTGCTGGGGCATTCCCCTCACCATCGCCGCCCAGGTCGGCTTGTTCCTGCTGCAACCAGGGCAGGTGGGGTGGATGTATGCCCTCGGCGTGCTGGCAGGCTTCGGGCTGTCTACTGCCTACCTGGTGCCCTGGTCGATGCTGCCAGATGTGATTGACCTGGACGAACTCCAGACCGGACAGCGACGGGAGGGAGTGTTCTGCGGCTTGATGGTGCAACTGCAAAAGTTTGGCACCGCTCTCTCGATCTTCATGGTGGGGAGGGTTTTGGAAGCGTCCGGTTATGTGACCCAGAGCGGGAGTGAAGACCTGGTGCTGGCTCAGCCGGAGAGTGCGCTGGCGGCAATTCGCTGGTTGCTGGGACCACTTCCGGCGATCGTGCTGCTGGCGGGGGTTGGGTTTGCGGCGGTGTACCCCATCACGCGCTCCGTTCACGACGAAATTTTGACGAAGCTTCTGGCACGACGGAAATCAGCGACTTAGGTAAGAATCTCTTGCTAACAGGAGCGTTCCGTCATGCCCATGAAAATGGGCATCCATTGCAAGCCTATTGGTCATAGCCATTCAGCCTTCCTGGATTCCCGCCTGCGCGGGAATGACGGTGGTGTTTTCTTTTCCGAAAACGCCTTAAAGCACTACAAATTTTTGGGAAAGCGGGTGCAGCGACGCCGCACCCGCTTTCCCATTTTTTTAGCAAGGGACACTGGCTTTGGCGGGGCTGCGCTTGCCCGTCATCACCATGCGCACTCCGGTGGCGGGAGCCAGGGTAAAGCCTCGCCGTTGCAGCTTCACGGGCTTGTCTTCTGCCAGTGCCAGGTGGTAGTGGGAGAGCACCGTTGCCAGCACCAGCTTCATTTCTAGCAGTGCCAGGGCATAGCCGAGACAGCGCCGACTGCCGCCGCCAAAGGGGAAGTACTCGGCGGGAGAATACTGGTTTTCCAGGAACCGTTCGGGCTTGAATGTTGTGGGTTCTGGGTAAAGCTCTTCGCGGTAATGCACCAGGAAGATGCTGGGCATTATCACCGTGTCGGCTTCCAGGGAGTAGTCGGCGATCTGGAGGGGGACTTTGGCAATGCGGGGGAAGATGACGGGCAGCACGGGGTACATCCGCAGGGTTTCGTCACATACGGCGGTGAGATAGGGGAGTTTGGCGATCGCCATCGGCGAGGCAGTTTCCCCCAGGCTGTCCAGTTCCTCCAGCAATTTCTCCCGCGCCTCTGGGTGCTTCTGAATCTCGTAGAAAGCCCAGGATAGGGTGGTGGCAGTGGTTTCATGTCCAGCAAAAAGGATCGTCAGCAGTTCATCCTGCAACTCCTTATCGGACATGGCTTGTCCCTCTTCGTCGCGGGCTGCCATCATCAGGCTCAACACATCGGTTGCCTGGTGGTTGTCCTGGCTTCGGCGCTCTTCAATTTCTTCCTTGAGGATCTGATACACCCGCGCTTTGCGTCGCTCCATCTGCCCCCAGGGCGACCAATCCCCCAGATCTTTTTGCAAAAATTTGAAGAACAGAATGCTCGATCGCAGCGGTGAGTCGGTCATGTTCAACCACTCGGTCAGAAGGGGCTTCAGTTGTTCGTAGCGATCGCCCTCACTGATCCCAAACACCACCTGCAAAATCACTTCCAGGCTCACCTTCTGCATCGCCGATCGCACCACAAAGGGCTGATTCACCTGCCACTGACTGGCAACCTCCAGCGATACCTGACGAATCTGTTCGGCATAGGTATGCAGCCGTTCCCCGTGAAACGGAGGCATGAGGAGCTTGCGTTCGCGGCGGTGGCGTGCCCCATCCATCAACATCAGCGAATTTTCCCCAATCAGCGGCTTAGCCAGGAAATTCCCTTTCCCAATGTCAAACTTGGCATCCTGACTGAAAATGTCTTGAATGGCTTGGGGGTTGCCCAAAATGACATAGGAACCCATCCCACCCAACTGAATGGTGAAAACATCCCCATACTTCCGGCGGCAGGATTCTTGAAACTGCAAGGGATCCGCAATCCATTTCACAAATTGCCACCAGGGGGACATGGAAACCGGGTTTGGAAGAGAAGCTTGCATAGGAGGCGATGGGGTAGATGGGGCAAGGAATCGCGCAGAGTTAGTACTTATTCCTCCATTTTAGATCCCGTTGGAAACGCTAATTAAATGGGTAACTGTTGCGCTATTAAGTGGGTAACTGTTTTCATACTCGTGCTTTGCGCTCCGTTTGTGCCCGCCCGCAAATAAATGGCGGGCTAATTGCAGGAAGTCCGTTAAAACGGACTGTAAAGCCAGGTGAGTGATTCTCAACCCATTTTTCAATGGGTTTGAATGAATTAGCCCGCCATTTATTTGCGGGTGGGTGTTGGCTGAGGTCCCATTTGTGCGTACACAGTATTTAATAAACGGGGAATCAGGTTGCTTACGAGTGTTAAAAGCGAAGTTGAAAGCCAAAGTCCCCCTTACTTAAGGGGGGATTTAGGGGGATCTTGCAGGATTTGTTGAAACAGCCATACCTTTCGACTTCAACCTGGATAAGATTTAAGCCACAAAAAGTGGGCAATCCCCCACGATTTGCGCGTTGAAATACTACACTTGTAATACGATAGAGTCGATATTTGTCGTTTAGGAGCATAGATATGTACACGTTGCAACATCGAACCCCAACCACCGAAATGGAAGTGACGAGCATTCGTCTGGAACGCGAACTGAAGGAGAACCTGAAGAAGCTGGCGGGCAATCAGGGCTATCAGGCGCTCATTCGGGATATTTTGTGGAGCTATGTGCAACAGAAGTCGGGGCAGTTTCGTCCGGGGCTGACGCCGGATCAGATTCGTGCCAGTGTCGAAGCCGTTGCTCAGCAAGAAGAAACCTGTGCCTTGACGGGCAAAACCATCCAACCCCAGGAAGCGATGATGTTGGGGTGGACGACGAACGGAGACATGGTTCCCCTCAGTCAGGGCAGTCTTGCGGTTTAGAATCTTATACGCAGAACCGTTGTACCCAGGATCAATTTGGCATGGCTCCCCGACCTCGCAAACGATTTGCCCAGCACTGGCTGCGCAGTGAAAAGGCGTTACAGCAGATAGTGTCGGCGGCAGAGTTGTCGGGGGGCAAGGCGCTCCTTCGTCCCGGAGCAGAGCCGGAGACGGAGACGGAGACGGACGGGGAAAGGAAGGGCGATCGCGTCCTCGAAATTGGTCCTGGGACGGGCTTGCTGACAAAGCGCCTTTTGCGGCTGGCAGAAGCCGTGGTCGCCGTGGAGATTGACCGAGATCTGTACCAGCTTTTGCAAAAAGAATTTGGGGCAGCGGAGAATTTTTTACTGCTGGAAGCGGATTTTTTGGCGCTGGACTTGGATGCAGCGCTGGCGGAACATCCCCCGTTTCAGCATCCCAACAAGGTGGTCGCCAACATCCCCTACAACATCACCGGACCCATCCTCGAAAAGCTGATGGGAACCATCACCCACCCCAACCCCAATCCCTTCGACAGCCTGGTGCTGTTGGTGCAGAAGGAAGTCGCCGATCGCCTCTGCGCCGCACCGGGACGCAAAGCCTTTGGAGCGCTGTCGGTGCGGGTGCAGTACCTCGCCGAGTGCGAGTGGATGGGACTGGTGCCAGCCAAGGCGTTTCAGCCCCCTCCGAAGGTGGATTCCGCCGTCGTACGGCTGAAGCCCCGCACCTTCCTGCCAGCGGCGCATGATCCCCGACACATGGATCAACTGGTGAAGCTGGGGTTTGCCAGTCGCCGCAAGATGCTCCGCAATAATTTGAAAGGGCTGCTCAATGCCAGTGCTGATGATGGAGAAGGGGAATCGATCGCCGCCACCCTGGAGCGGTTGGGGCTGAATCCCCAGGCACGGGCGGAGGAGTTGGGGGTTGCCGACTGGGTTGCCCTCAGCAACGACCTGCTGGCGCGGGGAGAAACGGCGCAGATGCCCCCCGAAGTGGGATGATAAAGCCAATCCATCTGCTCTAAAACCGGGATGGATGTCCTGTTTGATAAACCTTGTTCGATCAATGCTGAGGCAGTAGGAGGCGAATGCGTCCTTATTCACTGATTGCACCCGCCAAAATCAATCTTTATCTGGAAATTTTGGGCGATCGCCCCGACGGTTACCACGAACTGGCAATGGTGATGCAGAGCGTCGCCCTGGCAGACCAAATCACCCTGCGGGCAAACGGCACGCCGCGCATCCAGGTCTTCTGCGACAACCCCGAAGTGCCTGCGGATCAGACGAACCTCGCTTACCGTGCCGCCGTCCTGATGGCAGAAACCTATGTCGAAGCCTACCGTCAGTATGGCGGTGTCGATATTCGCATTGAGAAGCGAATTCCCGTGGGTGCAGGCTTGGCAGGCGGTTCCACCAATGCCGCAGCGGTGCTGGTGGGGCTGGACTTGATGTGGGGCATCGGCTTAACCCAGATAGAACTGCAAGACCTGGGCGCACAGCTCGGTTCCGATGTGCCCTTCTGCATTGCGGGCGGAACGGCGATCGCCACCGGACGCGGCGAAGTGCTCTCGCCCCTGCCCAATATCGATAGCCTCTACGTCGTGCTGGGGAAATATCAGAGCCTCTCGGTCTCCACAGTTTGGGCATACAAGACCTATCGGCAGCGGTTCGAGGAAACCTATATCCGGGAGGGCGATCGCCTCTCCGCCAAACGCAACGCCATGAAGTCCGGCTCCCTGGTCAGCGCCATCAACCAGGGCGACCATGCTCAGATTGGCGGGCTGCTCTACAACGATTTTGAAAAGATTGTGCTGGAGGAATATCCCCAGGTTGCCGCCCTCAAATCCGCGATGGCGGCGTGCGATCCCCTCGGCTGCCTAATGTCCGGTTCCGGTCCCACGGTGTTCGCCCTGGCAGAAACCCAGGACCATGCCGATCGCATTGCCGCTGATGTGCGCACTGCCATCCCTGACAGGGATTTGAAGCTGTGGGTGACACAGCTTTGTGCCCACGGCATCCAAATGCTGCCCCACTGATGCTGCTGGGACAGGGGTGGAGGGCAATCGCTTGCTTTCTACAAACCCCATCAAATGCTCTAGGATCGAAAAGCACCCCACACACGACCTTATTCCTACGGTGATTTTTATGGTGAACCCCAAGTCCACACAAAACCTCGATATCACCCCGTCTAATTCAGAATTGTCTCAGGACAAAACACCTACCCCCCTGCGCTGTTGGACGGGTGCGCTGATTTCCGCAGGATTTGCGATCGCCCTCTACTTCGCCACAGTCTCCATTCACCAGACCTTAGCCGATACACCTATCCCCTCAGGCAATCCCATGTCCATTCGAATTGCCAGCCTGGTACGAACTTTGGTAATCGGCATGGCAGCGCTGGGCACATTCACCTTTGGACTGGCGACTCTAGGGTTGACCGGGTTGGGCTTTCAGCTGATGTTCCAAAAGCCCAAAACAGAACAGTCTTCCAAGTAGGATGTCAGCCAGATCTCCGGTAGCCCCAGATCTCCGGTAGCTCCAGATCTCCGACTTCTGACCCTTTGCCAGGAGTCCCCATCTGCGATTGAGAAAGAAGTCGGAGATCTAAGTCCCCGATGCAGCACCCTCAAGATCCCCGATAGCCTAAGATCTCCGACTTCTGACCCTTCGCCGAGAGTCCCCATCTGCGATTGAGAAAGAAGTCGGAGATCTGAATCCCCGGAGCTAAACCCCGATGCAACCCCTCAAAGATCTCCGACTTCTGACCCTGCGCCAGGAGTCCCCATCTGCGATTGAGAAAGAAGTCGGAGATCTAAGTCCCCGGATCTAAACCCCGATGCAGCACCCCAAAGATCTCCGACTTCTGACCCTGCGCTAGGAGTCCCCATCTTCAATTGAGAAAGAAGTCGGAGATCTGCGCTCCCCCAGAGATCTAGATCCCCGCCCAGCATCTAACCCCTTGGTTGGCGGAAATTTTTGTGTTCCTTGTTTAGACTAAGCAAAGACGAGCGAGGAGCAGTATGGGACAGGGAATCTGGGTATTGGGGGATCAGCTATCGTTGCAGCAAGCCGCGCTGCAAGAATGGAGCGATCGCCCCTCTCAAACTCCCGTCATCCTGATTGAGTCGCGGGATTGGGTGCAGCAGCGCCCCTACCATCGGCAGAAGCTGGTGCTGGTGTGGTCAGCCATGCGCCACTTTGCGGAGGAACTGCGGCAGGCGGGGTGGCAGGTGAGCTACCAGATTGCCGAGGACTTTGAAACGCCGCTTCAGAAATGGATTGCCGCTGAGGGGATCACGGAATTGGTGGTGATGCAGCCGAGCGATCGCCCCTTCCGCCAACTCATCCAATCCCTCGATCTGCCCTGCAAACTCACGATTGTGCCCAACAACCAGTTTCTCTGGCAGGATGGCGAGTTTAGCCAGTGGGCAAAGGGGCGCAAGAGCCTGCTGATGGAATATTTCTATCGGGAAGGGCGCGATCGCTTCTCCGTGCTGATGGAAGGCAAAAAGCCTGTAGGCGGTCAGTGGAACTTTGACAAGGACAACCGCAAGCCGCCGAAAAAAGGTGGCTTAGAAACCCCCGAATCCCCCTGGTTTGAACCCGATGCCATCACCCGCGAGGTAATCGAGTGGGTCAAAACCGGGGAATTTTCCAGCTACGGAGACGTGGAACCCTTCCGCTGGGGTGTCACCCGCGACCACGCATTGCATGTGCTCGACCACTTCCTCCACCAATGCCTGCCCACCTTCGGCCCTTACCAGGATGCAATGGTCACCGGGGAAGACACGATGTGGCACGCCCTCCTGTCTCCCTACATCAACCTGGGCTTGTTGCAGCCGATGGAGGTGATCCGCGCCGCCGAGCAGGCATGGAAGGAGCGAGAGTTGCCCCTCAACGGAGTCGAAGGCTTTATTCGACAAATCCTCGGCTGGCGCGAGTTCATGCATGGCTTGTACCAATATGTGGATGAGGACTACCCCAGCCGCAACTATTTCGAGCACAACCAGCCCCTGCCAGAGTTCTTCTGGGATTCTAGCAAAATCGAAATGAACTGCCTGCACCAAGTCCTCAAGCAACTCGAACGGATGGGCTATGCCCACCACATCCAGCGCTTGATGATTCTCGCTAACTTCTCCCTCATCGCCGGACTGTCGCCCCAGGAGGTCGAGGATTGGTTCCACGCCGCCTTCATCGACGCCTACGACTGGGTGATGCAGACCAACGTGATTGGCATGGGGCTATTCGCCGATGGCGGCTTGCTGGCATCCAAGCCCTACGCCTCCTCCGCTAACTACGTCAACAAGATGAGCGACTATTGCAAAGGCTGCCAGTATGACCCCAAAGCAAGGACAGGCGATCGCGCCTGCCCGTTCAACTTCTTCTATTGGGACTTTCTGGCACGCCACCGGGAAAAACTTGCCAATCAGGGACGCATGAGCTTCATACTCAAAAACCTCGACAAGATGGCGGATGAAGAACTGAAGGAAATCCGCGATCGCGCTGTCAACTGGCATCGTGCCCATGCCTGAATTTCCCACCGACCCCAACACACCTATAAAAAACCGCCTTGCCCTCAGCAACTACTGGATCAAGCTGCTGGCAGGGCTGACCATGCTGATCGACCACATCGGCTATGTCTTCTTCCCCGGAGCAGAAGTCTGGCGCATCATTGGGCGGCTCAGCTTTCCTCTGTTCTGCTGGCTCCTGGTGCAGGGCGAAGCCCACACCCGCAATGTCTGGCGCTACGAAGTTCGTCTGCTAGTGCTGGCTGTCCTGTCGCAACCCATTTATCAGTGGACCTTTTCCATTGATGGGCTGGATCTGAATATTCTGTTTACCCTGGCGATCGGCTTGCTCTGCCTGAAAGGGGTGCGCGAGTATCCATCCCTTGAAATTCCCATTTGGTTGGGAGGCGCATTAGTGGCAACACTTTCGGCTAGCAACTACACCGCCTATGGCATTGGAGTCATTGCACTCCTCAAGCACTTTCGCCCGACCCTCGGCTGGTGGGCAAGTTGGGGGCTGCTGCATGGATTTGACCTGGCAATTAGCCACAGCATCACCCAGCTTTTTGCCCTGCCCACACCGTTGATCTTTTATTTTACGAGTGGAGAGAGGGGCGATCGCGCCCGCTGGTTCTATCTGTTTTACCCCGGTCATCTGCTGCTCCTGGGCATTATCAACTGGTATCTTGCCCAAAATACAGTCGGGTAGTGCCTAATGGTGCTCCAGGAAAATAAAAAGCCCATTTTGGGGAAGCGGGTGCGGCGACGCCGTACCCGCTTCCCCAAAATGGGCTTTTTACTTTCTTGCTTGGCTCTAAAACTCGTCGCTGCCGTAGCTCGATTCGTTCGTTTCCTGATCCCGGCGAGAACCCAGCAGATCCAGGCGATCGACGCGGATGACAGGCTTAGAGCGATCGACTCCCGTGCCGCGATCCTGCCAGTAGTCAAACTTCAGAACCCCAGACACCCCAATCAAGCTCCCTTTGCGCACATAGTCAGCCGCGACTTGCGCCGTTTTCCCCCAAATTTCCAGGCTAAACCAATCTGGCTCGTCGCTGTTGCGCGTCCGCCGATTGACAGCCAGCGTCAGGTTGCACACAACATTCCCCGACTCAAAATATTTCACCTCTGGATCACGTCCCGCTCGACCGACCAGCGTTACGACATTCAAACTCATGGTGGATTACCGCCCAAAACTTTGGAAATTCTGATGGGTCAATAGTATAACGTTCTACGCAGAAACGGCAGAGGGATAACACCCGAATCTGGGCTACACCATTGATTACGCTTAGGGATCTGCGGATTAATAAAATCCCGATTTTGGAGAGAGAAGGCTGGCTCTACCAGCCTTCTCTCTCCAAAATCGGGATTTTCTTTATTACGCCTGCCGTTTTTCTAAGTGCTGAGCAAAAAATAATAAAACCTGCGCCATTTTTCTAAAACCCTTGATTTTGCCTGCGCTTCACGCACGCAAAAATAAGGGTTTTGGAGCGCTCCAGGAAATCAAAGACCTTATTTTAGGCAAGATTTTGGGCAAGCATGTTGAAATGAAACAAGCACTTTTATAAAAATAGTGGGAAAGCTTCAATGCCGCCCCTGGTATGGACTAAGCTAAACAGCAGAATTTTTCCTGGAAAAAGAAGAATCTATTACAGTAGACTCTTGACAAGAAACGTAATAAAATCCTGCTCGATTCCAAAAGTGTTCGGAATCGGGCGAGCGGCGTTAGAAAGGGGAAATTACTTGCTCCAGCGCCTAGCCTGCAATCTTACGCAACCTTTCCTCTGCAGCCTTCAACCGTTTGCAAAAGTTTGCTAGAAGTGAGTTCGGATTCGTTAGTTCGGATTAGCCATTCAATTCACCAAGTCGTTCAACTCAACCAAACGGTAAGAAAGACGAGCACTGGGAGAGTTACTTTTTACTAGGAGTCAATGCCTCGTGGGACTGTTCAATCGCTTCTCGCTTTCGCGTGATATGGGTATCGATCTGGGTACCGCAAACACGCTTGTTTATGTATCCGGACGGGGAATTGTGCTGCAAGAACCCTCCGTTGTGGCAATGGACCAGAACAAGAAGGTGCCACTGGCGGTTGGGGAAGATGCTAAGAAAATGCTGGGACGGACGCCGGGTGATGTAGCCGCATTGCGTCCCCTACGGGATGGTGTAATCGCTGACTTTGATACCGCCGAGCTAATGCTCAAGCACTTCATCCGACGTGTCCACGAGGGGCGCACGCTGGTTTCTCCCCGCATCGTCATTGGGATTCCCAGTGGTGTAACCGGGGTAGAGCGTCGGGCGGTCATGGAAGCAGCCTCGCAGGCAGGTGCGCGGGATGTCTACCTGATTGATGAGCCAGTGGCAGCGGCGATCGGGGCTGGATTGCCCGTTGCTGAGCCAACCGGAAACATGATCATCGACATTGGCGGCGGCACAACCGAGGTGGCAGTCCTCAGTTTGCAAGGAACCGTGCTGAGTGAGTCGGTGCGGGTTGCGGGCGACGAGTTGAGCGATGCCATTTCCCAATACATGAAGAAGGTACACAACCTGGTGATTGGGGAACGGACGGCAGAGGAAATCAAAATCGGGATCGGCTCTGCTTATCCCTCTGATGATGACAGTGTGACCCTGGAAGTGCGGGGTCTGCACCTGCTGTCGGGCTTACCCCGAACAGTCACGGTGAAAAGTGCGGAGATTCGTGAGGCAATGGCAGAGCCGCTGGCGGTGATTGTCGAAGCGGTGAAGCGCACGCTGGAGCGCACACCTCCCGAATTGGCGGCTGACATCATCGATCGCGGTATTATGCTAGCAGGGGGTGGTGCGCTGCTTACCGGGCTAGACACCCTGATCAGCCATGAGACTGGCATAGTGACCCATGTGGCTGCCGACCCACTGAGCTGTGTTGTGTTGGGAACTGGTCGAGTGCTCGAGAACTTCAAGCAGTTAGAGCGGGTATTTAGTGGGCATTCCCGGACGGTGTAGGGCGATCGCCCACACACTCGTTCTCACACTCACTCGAACAGCTAATGCACATGTAGGAACCAAGAGGCAGAATGTTAACGGTACGCCGCTGGTGGGGGCGTCGAGGTCTTCAGGTCGGGTTGATTGTCCTGACATTATCCATCGCCTGGGGATTGCGACAGAGTGAAGGGGGAGTTATTTATGAACTCTACCGCTGGTTGACATTGCCATTTCAGAGTGAGCAAGATGTCCGTTCCATTGCCCTGGAAAATGCCTCTCTGCGCGAGTTGCAGGGGCGTTTGCTGGAATTGGAAAGCCAGAACCAGCGTTTACGGCAATTGCTGGACTACAGTTCTGAACAAACTGAAGGAATTGTTGCCCCCGTCATTGGTCGCAGTGCTGACCATTGGTGGCAGCAGATCATCCTGGGGCGGGGTCGTAACGACGGCGTTGCAGTTGGCGATGTGGTTTCGGGTACAGGGGGCTTGGTCGGGCGTGTCACCCATGTCACCCCAAACACCAGTCGCGTTTTGCTGATTACCGACCCCACCAGTCAGGTAGGTGTCACCATCAGCCGTACCCGTATGATGGGAGTTTTGCGTGGGCAGGCAGGCAACCGGGCAGTGATGCAGTTTTTTGAAAAGGAACCGAATGTGCGCCCCGGAGACACCATTGCTACCTCTCCCATTAGCCAGTTGTTTCCCGCTGGCATCCCCATTGGGCAGGTGGAATCGGTTGATTTTCGTAAAAGCCCCGCCCCCGAAGCGGTGATCGAGCTGAGTTCACCTATCGGCTACCTGGAATGGGTGATTGTCTCAAAGAATACAACCCCCCAAAGTGAACCCATCGAATCGGAGACGGCAGAATAGGGCAGAACATGGCAACTTTTTTTGATCCATTTCTCTGGTCTCCTTCCCTGCGGCGATCGCTCAACTGGGGCATCACTGTCTTTTCAGTGCTGGCTTGCTTGCTGACCATGCCGACCCGGATTCCAGGGATGGAGTTGCTGGGGGTGGGTCCCAACTGGATGCTGATCTGGGTTGTTGTCTGGAGTGTGAACCGGACAGCCTGGGAAGGGGCGATCGCCGGAATTGTCCTCGGCTTCATCCAAGATGCCATGACGGCTCCCAATCCCAGCCATGCCGTCAGCCTTGCCGTTGTGGGCATTCTTACAGCACGGCTACGGAAACAGCGCTATATCCAGGAAGATTTTATCTCTGTCGCACTGATTGTCTTTGGTATGGCAGTTATCTCAGAAACGGTTGTGGCACTGCAATTTACCCTGGGCAGCCTGACCAACCCCACTGAGAGCTACCCCACCCTCGGCGAAATCTGGCTCTTTCATCAACAGATCGCCCTCTGCTCCGCCATCCTCAGCAGCCTGTGGGCACCTGTTGTTTACTACCCTCTCCAGCGCTGGTGGAACCTGATGGAAACCGTAGAGCAGGCACAGTTGAGCTAGAGTGCCGCAACAAATAAAAAACCTTTTTTTGGCAAGCAGGTGCGGCATTGTCGCACCTGCTTGCCAAAAAAGTGGTTTTTTATTTGTTGCTCGTCAGCTACGGAAGATCCAGTGTTACCTTCGTTAAGGTTAGAAGCATGACCATAGCTTCTATGTCTCGCATAACACTTGAGAGTCTCTGTGGCTGATTTTTCTGATTCCCGTTTGAAGCCGATTGTGGAGTGGTTTGCCCAGCAGGGTTGGGAGCCATTGCCGTTTCAGTGGGAAACCTGGCAGGCAGTTTTGGCGGGGAAGAGTGGGTTGATTCAGGTGCCAACGGGGTCGGGGAAGACCTATGCGGCGGTGATGGGGGCGATCGCCGCCATGCTCAACGAACCCCGCAAAGGCTTGCAGTTGCTCTACCTCACCCCGCTCCGTGCCCTGTCTCGCGACATCGAGCAAGCCATCCGCCGCCCCATCGAAGATTGCGGCTGGGATCTCACCGTGGAGTCGCGCACCGGGGATACCAGCAGTTCCCGCAAGAGCCGCCAGATGAAGAAGATGCCGAGCATCCTCATCACCACACCAGAATCGCTGTCGGTGATGTTGTCGTACCCCGGCGCAGCGGAGCGTTTCCAATCCCTGCGAGCGGTGGTGCTGGATGAGTGGCACGAGCTCCTCAGCTCGAAGCGGGGAACGCAGACAGAGCTGTGCCTCAGCCACTTGCGAGGATTACAGCCAGAGCTGCAAACCTGGGCGGTGTCAGCAACCCTGGGCAATGTGCAGGAAGCGGCGCAGACGGCGGTGGGGCTGGGGGCAGATCCGGTGATTATCTCCGCGAACCTGCAACGCAAGACGGTGATCCGCAGCATTTTGCCGGAATCGGTAGACTCCTTCCCCTGGGCAGGACACCTGGGCTTGCGGATGTTCCAGGAGTTGGTCGATGCCCTGGATATTGAAAAATCGACGTTGATTTTTACGAATACGCGATCGCAGTCCGAGCGCTGGTTTCAGGCACTCCAATTTGCCATGCCCGAGGCGGGCGATCGCATTGCCCTGCACCACGGCTCCATTGATGTGAAGGAGCGAGAGGCGATCGAGGCAGCGGTCAAAACCGGGGACATCAAGTGGGTGGTTTGCACCTCTTCCCTCGATTTGGGGGTAGACTTTCAGCCCGTGGAACGGGTCGTACAGATCGGCAGTGCCAAGAACCTGGCGCGATTGTTACAGCGGGCAGGGAGATCCGCCCATGTTCCCCAGGGCACTTCTGAGGTGTTCTTCCTGCCGACCAACGCCCTGGAGTTGCTGGAAATATCGGCGTTTCGGCGCGGGTTAGAAGCGGGGGAACTGGAAGCGCGATCGCCCCTCCGCAAGCCCTACGATGTGCTGACCCAACACCTCGTCACCCTTGCCTGTGGCGATGGTTTTGAAGCGGAACCCACCCTCGTCCATCTTCGCCAAACCGTTGCTTATCAAGACCTCACCGACGAGGAATTTTTCTGGATCTTAGAATTCATCACCACTGGAGGGAAGTGCCTCAGCGCCTATCCCCGCTACCGCAAAGTGGAGTATGAAGACGGAAAATTCAAAGTAACGGATGCTCAAATTCTGCGGATGCACCGCATGGGCATTGGAACAATCGCCTCCAACCCCACCCTCCGCATCTCCTTCCTCAAAGGCAAGGCTTTAGGAAGCATCGAAGAGAACTTTGTGGCACGGCTCAAGAAAGGCGATGTCTTCTTTTATGCCGGACGCCAACTTGAGTTTTCAATGATGAAAGATATGGTGGTTTATGTTCGCAAAACCACAAAAAAATCTACCATCACACCTATCTGGTACGGGGGAAACCTCACCATTTCGGATACCCTCAGTACCCGCATTCGGCAAGAACTGGATGGCGTTTCTAGCCATACTCACCAAAATCAGGAATTGACATGTATCGCACCCATACTCGCCGTTCAGGAGCGCATTTCCCATATTCCTGCAATGGATGAAATTCTGATTGAAACCTGCAAAACACGGGAAGGACAACATCTCTATGTCTTTCCTTTCGAAGGGCGCTTTGTGCATGAGGGTTTGGGATTCCTCTGGGGCTATCGCTTTGCTAATAAAAAGCGAGCAACCTTCACCATTTCTGTGAATGATTATGGCTTTGAAATCCTTGCCCCCAAAGACTATCCCTTTGAGGAATTGTTCTCTGAAGAATTTCTGAGCCTTGAAAACTTAGAGGCAGATTTGAAATCCAGTCTTAATATTTCAGAACTGACTGGACGTAAGTTTCGGGGCATTTCTCAAGTTGCCGGATTGGTTTTCAAAGGCTACCCTTCTTCTAAAAAAACATCCAGTCAACTTCAAATTAGTTCCTCGCTCATTTACGATGTCTTTTCCAAATATGAACCAGAAAACCTGTTGCTGAAACAAGCCGAACGAGAAGTTTTAGATGAACAGTTGGAAGCCAACCGACTAGCAGCAACATTGGAGCGAATGCAATCTCTTTCTTTGATTTGGAAAAATACTCGTCGCCCTTCGCCGTTGGCATTCCCGCTATTGGTGGAACGGTTGAATTCACGGATGACCAATGAAACATTGATGGAGCGGATTGAGCGGATGAAGCAGCGATGGGGCGATCGCCCTTCCTCCAGTGCTGACAATGGGGAGCGATCGCTGCAACGTTAGTGAATATTTAGAGCTAAGCAACAAAATTTAGGAATAGAGTGGCATGCCTTCGAAGGGCACGATGGATTGATCGGCGATCGCATACATCACCGTATCCTTGGTAGGCGTCATCTCATAGCCCCCGGTAAATTCGCCGAAGGACGGGAGGACCAGCAAGTTTTGGGCGCGATCGTGGAAGAAGCAGGGCAGGCGGAGATCATCCAGGCGGCTGCGGAGGCGGAGGCATGGGTGGATGTGCCCACAGAGGTTGAGGCTGGATGAATCGGGGCTGGGCTCATGGCTGAGGCGGAGGTTGCCGAGGGCGATCACCCCTGTGTGGCATTCCAGTCCATAGGGCGCGAGCAGGGAGATGAGGGGGCGATCGTGGTTGCCCAATATCAAATGCACGGTTGCGCCCAGGTGCTCGGAAAACCGCTGCCACTGTTGCATTAGCTCATCGCCCATCCCCGTGCGGGCATGGAACAGATCCCCCAGTATCCACAACTGCTGGGGCTGGAACTGGTGACAGAGTTCGCTCAGGCGATCGAGGTTGGACTGGTTGACCTGAATGGGAATCGGAATTCCTGCCTGCTGAAAGGTTTCTGACTTGCCCAGGTGAACGTCGGAAACCAGCAGAATGTTCAGGCTACTCACATAGATGGCACGACTGGGTAGAAGCAGCAATTCAGTGTCAAAAACAGTCAATCGGTACATGAATCAACTAACGCAGCGATCGCGTTCCTCAGCATTGTTTCATTGTGAAGCATGGCGATCGCAATTCATCCAGATCAATGGCATTAATCAATGGCATTGAACAGCGTCGGAATGCACAATTTTGGGCGGAAACGGTCAGGATCACCCGTGCGATAGACGTTTGCTCCTGCGTTCAAACCTACAGTGCAAGTAAGTTGAGGTTTTTGCACGCGATCGATCGCCCGACGAAGCTCTGAACATTTCCGCTCAAGCTTAATTCTCAAGCTTAATCAGGAGCAGGATTGGTTTTGTGACGTTTGGCGATCGCCGCAAAAGCATTACTGATTGAACACTGATTGAACGTTGAAAGTTTTATTGAAATAGCGATCGTCCTATGACTGATAAATCCGTAAAAAAAGTGAATGCGTCCACCTCTCCAACGGGCGAGATGGGGCAGACCTATCTGGCATCTGGTGTGTCGATGGCTATGCGCCGTTGGGATGAGGGTCCGACAGGCGACAAGAAGCCCATGCGCCAGCGGGACTACGAAACTATCGGCTATGTCGTCAGTGGGCGGGCAGAACTCCACCTGGAAGGGCAGTTAATTCTGCTGGAACCGGGCGACTCCTGGGTTGTGCCCAAGAACGCCGAGCATACCTATCGCATTTTGGAAGATATGCAGGCGATCGAAGTCACCAGTCCTCCGGCGCGGGTCTACAACCGGGATACGCAGGAGGCGGAAAAGGTTTAGACGTTCTAGATTTTGAGTTTTGAGTTTTGAATTGGAGCACTTAACTCAAAACTCAAAGCTAAGAACTTAAGGCGTTTTCCGGAAGAGAAGATGCCTCCGTCATTCCCGCGTACGCGGGAATCCAGGAAGGTTGAATGGCTATGACCGATAAGTTGGCAATGGATGCCCATTTTCATGGGCATGACAGAGCACTCCTGTTAGCGGGATATTCTTTTGCAGAAATCACCTAATGCTCATTCATTCCTCAGTTATTGGACATCAGATAATTGACGACATCCTGGGCGATCGCCTCATTCCCGTTCTTTGTCACAAAGCCAGGATGGCGGGGCGGCTTCGGGTCTTCCCGCAAGAATTCCCAGTTGGAGGTGTAGAACTCGTCCGGTTCCAGCACTTGATGGGGAATGACATCGCACACCCCATCAATGAGCACCTGCGCTTCGGCAAAGTCGCGACGGGTGATGGTGACGAGGGGTGTGTTGGTGCGGCAAACCTCCGAGAAGGTGCCATAACCAGGCTTCGAGACCACTCGCCCACACAGCCTAAAGATATCGACGGGACGCAGGCGACGGTCTTTGATTTTGACAATATTGGGCAAGTCGGGGGCGGTATCGCCAAAGGTGATGAACTGCCAATCGGGGAACTGTGCCAGCCCATCGTATGGAATTTGGGCTAAACCCAACCCGCCAAAGGTTAGCATGGCGGTTTTCTCGCGGGGGGCAGTGACGCCGAGCATGGCGCGCATTTCGTCGGGGGTGTGACGGGGATTTCCGCCTGTCAGCCCGGTATCGACGATGTTGGGGAAAGCGCTCATGGGTTCGTGGAAGGGGAGGCGATAGAGGCGATTGCACTGCCCAAAGCATTCCGCGATCCAGTCTGCCATCTCAATAAACTCGCCGCCCCAGTTGCGGTAGATAAAGTCCCAGCCAAAGTTGCTCATCATCCAACAGGGAATGCCTGCAGCACGGGCGATCGGGGCAACCAGTGGGGGAATGTCGGCAAGGATCAGCCCCACCCGGTTTTGTTTGAGGAAGGTGACCTCAGAGGCGATCGTGGCATTGGCGCGTTGGCGAATATCCCGCAGCTTCTCCAGGGTGGCGGGCTTGTCCATCTGGATGCTGTCGCTTTGCACCACGCCAATATCAAAGGCACGGGGACGTTGGATAAAGTCACCATCCATGTATGCCTCCAGCAACCAGCGGGGAGCCGTGGTGGTCATAATCACCCGGATCTCTGGGCACTGGCGCTGGATCTCTGCCACCACCGAAGCGGTGCGCGTGGCGTGACCGAAACCATGATTGGTGACGGCAACATAGAGAATTGGCTCTGACATGGTGGGAAAAAGGGAACGAAAAGGGGAGAGGTTCCGCTAAGACGGTAGCTCAAAATGGGACAAAGTTCCTCGTTCCTGGACAAGCGAGATAGACTCTTTGGTGTTTCAGCGTCTTTTTGAAGTTTTCCTGAAGTATTTTTCTCCTGAAGCTTTCTACGGCTTCTCCAGGGCTAACGTAACCGCCATGACTTTATAACCGCTATGACTTTAGTGATTTGTCCAGGGGTGCATCCGGCAGACTTGACCCAGCAGTTTTTGGAGGCGATCGCCCTTCCCCAAAAAGTCCACATCTTCCCCGCCAACCACAAAGCCCCTTACTCCCCGCTGGATGTTCTGGACTTCTTCCAAACCACTGTGCAGAACCTCGAACCAACATCCCAGGCAGACGGATTGCAGATCATCGCCTTCAGTGCGGGTGTGGTGGGGGCGATCGCCGCTGCTCACCTCTGGCAGTTGCAAGGGAAAAAGGTAGAGAGCCTGATTGCCATAGATGGCTGGGGCGTACCAGGATGGGCAAGTTTTCCGGTGTATCGCGTCAGCCATGATTCCTTTACCCATTGGAGTTCCGCCACCCTGGGCGGCGCATCGGCAGGGTTCTACTGCGACCCGGAGGTGCCGCACCTGGAGTTGTGGCGATCGCCCCAACAAGCGACAGGCTGGTGGACAACCGGAGCAGGCGGGGTTGTGTTGACGAAGAAGAGGGCGATCGCCGCCGATTTCATCGCTCAAACCCTCTCCGTGCCCTCTGTGCATCTGTAGTGAAAAAATCCGCCAGATCTGAGCCACACAAAAGCACTTTGTTGCCTCTAAATTTGTAATCAAAGGCAACAAATTATGTCATCATGTCCTGATACTTTCAGGTGTTTTTGGTGGAAGACAATTCATTCGGTCTTCTGCCCCTTCGCCTGGGATTTATGCCTGCCCTCCGATCCCGTGGGGCAACTGAATCAGAACAACGGATCCCAAGCCGGTTCTTATAACCTTTTGTGCTGAATTAAGTATCGACAGGCGGATCGAATCCGCATTAGACTTAGAAATTAAACAAACCCTAGTTGCATCAAGCCTTACAGACACACGGTACCAGTTATGCGAGACGTGCTCCCTGCTACATCCCCATCCACGACCGTTACACCCACAACGGCTCCGACCAAAGCGCCTTCCAAGGTGGTTCAGCCCGTACGCGCGACGGGTGCATTTGCCCTGATTGATAGCCTGCGCCTGCATGGTGTTGAACATATCTTTGGCTATCCCGGTGGCGCAATTCTGCCCATTTACGACGAACTCTATCGAGCGGAGGCACGGGGAGACATTCAGCATATTCTGGTGCGGCATGAGCAGGGGGCTGCCCACGCCGCTGATGCCTATGCCCGCGCCACCGGAAAGGTGGGTGTTTGCTTTGGTACCTCCGGTCCAGGGGCGACAAACCTGGTCACGGGTATCGCCAACGCCCAGATGGACTCCATCCCAATGGTTGCCATTACGGGTCAGGTGTCTCGGAAGGCGATCGGCAGCGATGCGTTTCAGGAAACCGATATCTTCGGCATCACGCTGCCCATCGTGAAGCATTCCTATGTGGTGCGCGACCCCGCTGATATGGCGCGGATTGTGGCAGAAGCCTTTTACATCGCGCGATCAGGGCGTCCCGGTCCGGTGCTGATCGACATTCCCAAGGATGTTGGGATTGAAGAATGTGATTACGTCCCCGTAGAACCTGGCAATATTCGCCTTCCGGGTTATCGCCCCACGGTGAAGGGCAATCCCCGGCAGATCAATCAGGCGTTGAAGCTGATCCATGCGGCGAAGCGTCCACTACTCTACGTTGGCGGCGGTGCCATCAGTGCGGATGCGCATGGAGAGCTTCGGGCATTAGCCGAGCGCTTCCAGATTCCCGTCACTACAACGCTGATGGGCAAAGGCTCGTTCGACGAGCACCATCCCCTCTCCGTTGGGATGCTGGGGATGCATGGCACGGCTTACGCCAACTACTCCGTGAGCGAGTGCGACCTGCTGATTGCAGTGGGAGCACGTTTCGACGATCGCGTGACTGGCAAGCTGGATGAGTTTGCTAACCACGCCAAAGTCATTCACATTGATGTAGACCCCGCAGAAGTTGGGAAGAACCGTGCGCCGGAAGTCCCCATTGTGGGCGATGTGCGCTACGTGCTGGCGGAAATGCTGCGTCGGGATCAGGAAAGCAACAATCGCCCCAATCCCGATCAAACGAAAGAGTGGTTGCGGAAGATTGATTCCTGGAAGACTGACTATCCGTTGGTTGTGCCTCAGTATGACGACTTCCTTTCTCCCCAGGAAGTGATCGTAGAAGTGAGCCGTCAGGCTCCCCGTGCGTACTACACCACCGATGTAGGACAGCACCAGATGTGGTCGGCGCAGTTCCTCAAGAATGGTCCTCGCCAGTGGATCTCCAGCGCAGGCTTGGGCACGATGGGCTTTGGGATGCCCGCTGCGATGGGTGCGAAGGTGGCGCTACCCGATGAAGAGGTGATCTGCATCAGTGGCGATGCCAGCTTCCAGATGAACCTGCAAGAGCTGGGAACCCTGGCGCAGTATGGCATCAATGTGAAAACCATCATCATCAACAATGGCTGGCAGGGGATGGTGCGCCAGTGGCAAGAAACCTTCTATGGCGAGCGTTACTCTTGCTCCAACATGCAGAAGGGGATGCCAGACTTTGTGAAGCTGGCAGAAGCCTATGGCGTGAAGGGTATGGTGGTGAGTCGGCGGGAAGATCTGGCAGGGGCGATCGCCGAAATGCTGGCTCATGATGGTCCTGTCTTACTTGATGCCCAGGTGAAGAAGAACGAGAACTGCTACCCCATGGTGGCTCCCGGCAAGAGCAATTCTCAAATGATTGGCATCCCTGCTCGTCCAGAGGCGGTTTCAACCGATCCGGTTTCCTGCACCAGTTGCGGCACCGAAAATGCTGTGGCGCACCGCTTCTGCTCTGAATGTGGCACCAAGCTGTAGAACGATCAAACTGCTGTAAAGCCACCAAAATATAGGGCGGGCACCGCCCACCCATACACACTGGGAACGGTGTAAACAGCCATCAGTTACTAAGAAAAGCGGCACGGATCGTTATCCGTGTCGCTTTCGTATCGCCCTAAAACCCTCTCAGGATGATGTACGAAATAAACCCCGGAATTTTTGATGAGAAGCGCGGTAATGCCGCGCTTCTCATCAAAAATTCCGGGGTTTATTTTATTTTCGCTCCTCAGCATGGAAAGACAATTGCAACATCCTGCTGTTGATTGAATTTAATAATGAGGTATGGTGAATGGCGTCTACCCTGTGTATGGGGGTTATGACGGGCGATTTTGTTGTCGCATTCTGCCTGATTCGCTGTCTTTGCTAAACCTATGACCTCGGAGTCGATCGCGATCGTTGGAATGGGTTGCCGTTTCCCTGGCGCTCATGGTCTGGATGCCTTCTGGCAACTGTTGCGGGATGGCGTTGATGCTATTACTGAGATTCCGGGCGATCGCTGGGATGTCCAGCGCTTCTATAACCCTGACCTGCGCCAGCCGGGAAAAACCCCAGTGCGCTACGGCGGCTTCCTCGATCAGGTGGATCAGTTTGATGCTGCCTTCTTTGGGATTGCGCCCCGTGAAGCGATCACGATGGATCCGCAGCAACGGCTGTTACTGGAAACTACCTGGGAAACCCTGGAAGATGCCGGGATGCCAGCGGAGCCGCTGCGGGGTTCACAAACGGGCGTTTTCATTGGCATTGGCACCCACGACTATTCCATCCGCCTGTGGCAGCACCCCGTGGATGACCCCTACGCCACAACGGGGACGGGGAACTGCATCGCCGCCAATCGCCTGTCCTATGTGTTCGACTTCAAGGGTCCGAGTTTAGCCGTTGATACTGCCTGTTCTTCTTCGCTGGTGGCGACGCATCTAGCCTGTCAGAGCTTGCTCACGGGAGAGTCGGATCTGGCGCTGACGGGGGGCGTGAATGTGCTGCTGCTGCCGACGGTGACGGTGGGCTTCAGCAAAGGCGGCTTTATGTCGCCCACGGGACGCTGCCAGAGCTTTGATGCGGGGGCAGATGGTTATGTCCGTAGCGAAGGCGTAGGGCTGGTGCTGCTGAAGCGGCTATCGGACGCGATTGCAGTGGGCGATCGCATCTATGCGGTCATCCGTGGCTCGGCTGTCAACCAGGATGGCTCCAGCCAGGGCATCGCCGCCCCCAATCCCCGTGCCCAGGAGGCGGTGTTGCGCTCCGCCTATCGCCGGGCGGGGGTGGCACCCGGAGCCGTGCAATATGTGGAAGCCCACGGCACAGGCACCAAGCTGGGCGATCCCGTGGAGATGGATGCCCTGAGTACGGTACTGGCGGAAGGACGCAGTCCAGCAGGCTCCTGCGCAATCGGTTCCGTCAAAACCAACATTGGACATACCGAAACGGCGGCGGGCATAGCAGGGCTAATCAAAACCGCACTGATGCTACACCATCGGCAACTCCTCCCCAGTCTGCATTTTCGCGAACCCAACCCGGCGATCGCCTTCGACCAGATCCCCTTCCATGTGCAGACCCAGCTTGCCGATTGGCAGACCCCAGACGGCATACCCCGCTACGCTGGCGTCAACTCCTTCGGCTTCGGCGGCACCAATGCCCATGTCGTCCTGGAAGAATGGGCGTTCACCGAATCAACACCCGCCCCCCAACATCCTGAGTCCTGGCACGTCTTCACCCTCTCCGCCAAAAACGAAGCGGCTCTAAAAGAACTGGCTCAGCATTACGTTGAATTTCTCGGCAACCATACCGATTTGTCGCTGTCGGATCTCTGTTGGATGGCGAATGCACGGCGATCGCACCACTCCCATCGAAGGGCGATCGTCACGTCATCCATTGCAGATCTGCGAGAACAACTGGCGGCGGTAACCAGAAGTTCGACTTCTTTAAGAAGTCGAACTTCTTCCCCGGCTGAGCGTGTAGCCTTTCTCTTCACGGGGCAGGGTTCTCAGTATCCCGGCATGGGGCGGGAGTTGTACGATCGCTTCCCCGTGTTCCGAGAGGCGATCGCCCACTGTGCCCAACTCCTGGAACCCCACCTCGACACCCCCCTCCTCGATCTCCTCTTCCCCGAAACTTCGGCAACAGACTCCCAATCCAAAATCCATCAAACGGCTTACACGCAACCTGCGCTTTTCGCTGTCGAATATGCGCTGGCACAGCTCTGGCAATCCTGGGGTATTGAGCCGGGAGCGGTGATGGGGCACAGCATTGGGGAATATGTCGCCGCTCATCTGGCAGGGGTGTTTTCCCTGGAGGATGCGCTGCGGCTGGTAGCAGCACGGGGGCGGCTGATGCAGGCGCTTCCCGCTAATGGTGGGATGCTGGCGGTGATGGCGGAGGCGGAGGTGGTGCAGGGGTATTTGCGGGATGGGGTGGCGATCGCCGCCTACAACAGCCCCCAAAACACCGTCGTGTCGGGCACAACGGAGGCGCTGGAGGCATTGGCGCAACGGTTCCAGAACCAGGGCATCAAGGCAACGCCCCTGACAGTGTCCCATGCCTTCCACTCGCCGCTGATGGAGCCGATGCTGGCGGAGTTTCGGGCGATCGCCCAAACCATCACCTACCATCCCCCCACGCTGCCGCTGCTCTCGAATGTGACGGGGGATTTCGTTGAGGCGGATGTTGCGACGGCAGACTACTGGTGTGAGCATATCCGCCGCCCGGTGATGTTTGCCCAGAGTGTGCAGCGGTTGACAGAGGCGGGTTACAGCCTTCTGCTGGAATGTGGGGCGAAGCCTGTTTTGTTGGGCATGGCGCGATCGGTGCTGGATGGGTTGGGGAAGGCAGCGCAGTACCTTCCCAGTTTGCGTCCGGCGGGTGCGGCGTCGGCAACCCAACCGATGATGCAAAGCCTTGCGGCGCTCTACCTGGCAGGGGTTGGGGTGAAGTGGGACGCGGTTTTCCCGGATGCGTCGCGGCAAATTTTGCGATTGCCGACCTACCCGTTTCAACGGCAACGGTTCTGGTGGGAGGCTCCAACGGAAAGGCAGAAGGCAGAAGGCAGAAGGCAGAAGGAAAATGTTGCGATCGAGGTGGCTTCGCCGTTGTTAGGGGAGCCGGAGCAGGTTGGTACGACTGGGGCGATCGCCTTTCACAGAGAGATTTCGGCGGAGAGTCCGGGATATTTGGCGGATCATCGGGTGGGGGAACGGGTGGTGTTTCCGGCGGCGGCGTTTGTGGAGGTGGGGTTGGCAGCGGCGGCGACCGTTGGTGCGGCGGCGTTGCGGCGGTTTGCGATCAGTCAGCCGCTTTCTCTAGAGGATGCGCCAACGACCTTGCAGACGACAGTGGCTCAGCAAAATGGAAGCTGGCAGGTGGCGATCGCCACCCAAGCGACAGAAACCGATCCCAACCTTCGCTATGTGACGGCTGAGGTAGGCGGAGATTCATTGGCTCCAGCCCTGCCCCTGTCTCTGGCAGAATTGCAGTCCTCGAAGTTTGCCATTCAAACCACGCCCCCCGTGGATGTGGCGGCGTATTACGATCGCCTCAAAGCCCAGGGATTGCACTATGGTCAGGCGTTCCAGGGTATTCGGGCATTGTGGCAGCAGCCAGGACAGGCGATCGCCCATCTCCAGTTGCCCAGCGGTCTCAGTCCCGCAGGCTACCTCCTCCATCCGGTGTTGCTGGATGCGGCGTTCCAAACCCTGGCAGCGGCGATTGACGAGGGCGAAGCCGCCACCTATCTCCCCAGCGAGATTGAGCAGGTGCAGGTCTTCCGTCCTGGGGCTTCGGCACTGTGGAGCTACGCACAGGTGCAGCCAGCGGCGACCAACGGCAATGGCAACCGTCCCCAACAATTGCGGGCAGACCTGTGGTTGATGGATGAGGCAGGCGCTTTGGTCGCCCAGATTTCCGGGCTAACCCTGCGTTACGTCCACCCCCAAACCCTGGAAAAACGCTTCCAGCACAAACCCACACCCACGCTGCAAACTGAGGATTGGCTCTACGAAATCCTCTGGGAAAAAGCGGCAACCCCAGAAGTTGAACATCTTGAAGATGTTCAACTTCTAAACCGCCACTGGGTAATTTTTGCGCCGACTGCTTCGGACAACCTGATTTTGCAAACCACGTTTTTGCAGGCGTTGAAGGAACGGGGCGATCGCCTTCACCTCGTCTACCCCGATGCCACCAGCGCCCCACCCGAAGCCCTCATCTGCGATCCCACAAATCCAGGCGACTTCCAACAACTGTGGAGCAAGTTGGAAGCGGTCACCCCCGCAGGCATTCTTTATCTCTGGGGCTTGGATGCGGCAGAGGACGCAGACCCAATGGCAACCCAACGGCGGTACTGTGGAGGGTTGCTACATCTGGTGCAGGCGCTTCAGCAGGCAAAAACCGTACCGCCCCTATGGATTGTGACCCAGGGAACCCAGGCAGTGACCCCTGCGGATACCGTGCATCCCGCCGCCGCTTCCCTGTGGGGGTTGGGGCGCGTGATTCGGCGGGAGCATCCCCAATGGCAGTGCTGCAACGTGGATCTGGATGCCGGGGAAGTGCGATCGCCCTGCGCCCCCTTGCTCACCGAACTGAACCAGCCAACTACCGGACAGATTGCCTATCGTCGGGGCGATCGCTATATGGCTCGACTGATTCGCTCAACGGAGCGTCCCCCCAGGGCATTGCCGGATGCCCCCTATCGTCTGCAACTTTCAGAACTGGGCGTGCTGGATAACCTGCATCTGGCAACCGGCGATCGCCCCGCCCCTGCTCCCGGCGAAGTGGAAATTGCGGTCGGAGCCGCAGGGATCAACTTCCGGGATGTGCTGAATGCCCTGGGCATGATGCAGCCCTACCTGGAGCAAATGGGCATCACCGATGCCAGCCAGGTGCCCTTTGGGGGCGAATGTGCGGGACGGGTAACGGCGGTGGGGAGCGGCGTCACCCATCTGCGGGTGGGCGATCGCGTCATGGCAGCGCAGACTGTCGGTAGTCTTCGGCAGTATGCCACCGTCGATGCCCGCTTCGTCGTGCCCCTACCAGCGGATTTGAGCTATGCCGCCGCCGCCACGATGCCAACCACATTTCTGACGGCATATTACGGATTGCATGAGTTGGCGGGGTTGAAGGCGGGCGACAAAATCCTTATCCAGGCGGCGGCGGGTGGCGTTGGACTGGCGGCAGTGCAGTGGGCACAGCGGGTTGGGGCGACCGTCTTTGCCACCGCCAGCCCTGGCAAGTGGGATGTCCTCAAAGCCCTGGGTGTGGAGCATGTAATGAACTCGCGCACCCTCGACTTTGCCGACGAAATCCTTCGCCTCACCAACGGGGAAGGCGTAGATGTGGTGCTCAACAGCCTCAATGGCGATTTCATTCCCAAGAACCTGGCAGTGGTGGCTCCCCAGGGGCGGTTTGTGGAAATCGGCAAGATCGGCATCTGGACAAGGGAACAGGTGCAGGCGGTGCGCCCCGATGTCACCTATCTGCCCTTCGACCTGCTGGAGGTTTCCCAGAGGGAACCCGATCGCATTACCACGATGCTGGAAGCCCTGATGCCAGAGTTTCAGGCGGGAACCCTGAAGCCCCTGCCACACACGACCTTTCCCATTGAGGAAGTGGCGATCGCCTTCCGCTTCATGGCACAGGCAAAGCATATCGGCAAAGTTGTTTTGACCCTGCCGCCCCCCCGTCCAGCATTTTCCGGCATTCGCCCCGACGCCACCTATCTCATCACCGGAGGTTTGGGTGCGCTGGGACTGGAACTGGCACAGTGGCTGGCTTCCCAGGGAGCACGCCATCTGTTGCTGCTCAGCCGTCGCCCACCCTCCGATGCCGCACAAGCAACGCTAAAGACGTTGCGCCAAACCGCTGAAGTCTCCATATTGCAAGCGGATGTGACCGATTTCGCAGCACTGGAAACGGCTTTGGAACCGTGGTTGGAAGGGAAATCGGGGTGTTCGGCGATCGCCGGGATCTTCCACGCTGCCGGAGTCTTGCAAGACGGCAAGCTGAGTCGCTTGACCTGGAGTGCCTTCGAGCGAGTGATGGCTCCCAAACTCCTTGGAGCCTGGAACCTCCAGCGATTGCTGACCCGTCCCACCGCATCCGGCGAAACCCATTCTCTGGATTTCTTCGTGAACTTCTCCTCCATTTCCTCCCTGATTGGGACCGCAGGGCAGGGCAACTACGCGGCGGCGAATGCGGTGTTGGATGCGATCGCCCACCAGCACCAGCACCAGGGACATCCCACCCTCACCCTCAACTGGGGACCCTGGGCGATCGGCATGGCGGCTTCGCTACCCAACGCCGAAGCCAGCTTTGCCGCCGCCGGATTGCCCCTGATTCCCCCCGAAGCAGGCTTATCCATCCTGAAAACCCTGCTGGATCGACTGCCCACTTCTCCTACACCGCAAATCGGCGTCTTCAACCTCGATCCCGCCCGCTTCGTTGCCCAGCAGCCCGCTTCGACCCAGGCTTTCTTCCAGCGATTGCTGCCCGTTATTTCCGAAACCTCTGCTCCAACTACTCCCGAAACCCCAGCCCGAACCGCCACCATGACCACTGCCCCGATGACCGAAGTGCTGCAACAGCTCCAGGCATTGCCCACGGGCGATCGCCCCGCCGCCCTGCAAACCCACATCCGCGAACAACTCGCACGGGTGCTGGGCTTCCCCAACGCCGACACCCTCGACCCCGACGACAACTTCGGCGACCTGGGCATGGACTCCCTGATGGCAGTAGAACTGGTCAACCGCCTGCAATCCAGCCTCGGCTGCCCCGTCACCCAAACCACCCTCTTCGACTACCCCAGCATCACCGCCCTCAGCGACCACCTCCTCAGCGACGTACTGCCTTTGGATGGACAGGCGATCGCCCCCCAAACCTCACAAGCCATCCCTCCAGAATTGCACATTCCCCCTCAACCGCTAGTCGCCAGCAGCCAATCCTCCATCCTTCCCACTTCCTCCTCGCCCAGCCCCACCCCTCCAGAAACAACCCCCATCCCTCAAAACTCAAAACTCAAAACTCAAACCTCAAAACCAACCACCAACGGGCAACATTCCCACCCACCCATCCACCCACTCATCCACCCCTCCGTCGCCCACATCCCCCCCGCCTACTACCAACTCCCCCAACTCCCCGAATACCTCAACCTGCGGCAAGACCTCGATCGCGTCGAGAAAATGGGCAACCCCTTCTTCGACCTGCACGAAGGCATCAGCCGCGACACCAGCCGCATCGCCGGAAAATCCGTCATCAACTACTCCAGCTACAACTATGTGGGGATGTCTGGTGATCCGGCAGTGTCGCGGGCAGCGATGGAAGCGATCGCTCGCTACGGCACCTCCGTTTCTGCGAGCCGTGTGGTGTCCGGCGATCGCCCCATTCACCGGGAGCTGGAGCAAGCGATCGCGGCCTTCCTCGGCACCGAAGACTGCATCGTCTACATTGGCGGACATGCCACCAACGTCACCACCATTGGACACTTGATGGGTGAAAAGGACTTGATTCTCTGCGATGCCCTCAGCCACAACAGCGTCCGCGAAGGCTGCAACCTCTCCGGTGCAACGGTGATGGAGTTTCCCCATAACGACCCTCAGGGATTGGAAGCACTGCTGCGGGAACATCGCTGCCAGTTCGAGAAGGTATTAATCACCGTCGAAGGCATCTACAGCACCGATGGCGACATTGCGCCGCTGCCCGAAATTGTGGCGCTTAAACAGCAGTACAAAGCGCTGCTCCTGGTAGACGAAGCCCACTCCATCGGCGTGCTGGGGGCAACCGGACGCGGCATTGGCGAACACTTTGGCATCCCCGCCCAGGATGTGGATTTGTGGATGGGCACCCTGAGCAAGTCCTTCGCCAGTTGCGGCGGCTATATCGCCGGCTGCAAAGAAGTGGTGGAATACCTGAAGTACACCGCTCCTGGCTTTGTGTTCAGCGTTGGCATGTCGCCTGCCAATGCAGGCGCAGCGCTGGCATCCCTGCGACTCCTGCAAGCGGAACCGCAACGAGTGGCGCAGCTACGGGCGCGATCGCAGTTCTTCCTGCAACTGGCAAAGCAACGCGGCTTCAACACCGGAACCAGCGAGGGCACCCCCGTCATCCCCATCATCGTCGGCGAACCCAACCGCGCCGTCATCCTCGCAAAACGCCTCCTGGAACGCGGCATTAATGCCCGCCCGATGGTCTACCCCTCCGTTCCCTTCAACGCCGCTCGACTGCGCTTCTTCCTCACCAACCTGCACAACGAAAGCCAGATTAGCCAGACGATTGAGGCGATCGCTGAAGAACTTTCCCAATTATGAATTTTGAGTTTTGAGTTTTGAATTGGGCTTGTAGGATAGCCGTCCCGGCTGTCCCGGCTCAGGCTCAAAACTCAAAACTCAAAACCCAAACCTAAGGGACTTGCAAGAAAATAAAATCCCAATTTTTGAGAGAGAAGGCTGGCAGAGCCAGCCTTCTCTCTCAAAAATTGGGATTTTATTTTCTTGCAAGTCCCTAATGTCCCGTTGCACCAAGACTCGAAAAAATCCCCTGCACAACCCGCTGAGCCTTCTCATCCAGACGGTTCCAGTCAACATCTCCCGTTTCGTCGAGGAGACTGGTATCGACCTCAACCACAACATTTTCTTCCTGGTGGATCAGGGGATGATAATTTTTGAAGCAAATTTGGTAGCATAACTGCCACAAATCCACCGTCGTTGAGGGGCTTCCTTCCTTTTCCAGACAAAGAAAATAGCCCGGCATTGGTTGCGGTAAATTTGCCAGGGCGGCTTCCAGGGCATCGGCTTCTTCGGGGGATGCCGCTTTCAGTTGGGCTTGCAGCGCTTCGACCCGCTCCCGCAGTTCACCGGGCACATCCTCTGCCCAGGCGACCTCTTCGCGGTAGGTTCCCTTCCAGGGCGATCGCTCCAGTTCCTTACGAATATTGTCAATCAGCCGAATGAAGACAGGTTGCATCAGCACTTCCGCCTGTCTCCATGCCGTGGTGTCAGAAATTTGGGGACGCGCCATAGGTTTTTCCTGTAGTCTGTTCCTTTGCCTCACCCTACCTGTATCACTTCCGTTTCCACAGGTGGATGACTGGCGACGATTTGCAACCAAAGTTAATCCGGGCGATCGCCCCTCTAGAGTGCTCCAAGAAAATAAACCCCCATTTTGAGGAAGCGGGTGCAGCAATGCTGCACCCACTTCCCCAAAATGGGGGTTTATTTTCTTACGTCGGGGATTTCTACAAAAGAATATCCCGCTAACAGAATCGCTCCGTCATGCCCATGAAAATGGGCATCCATCCATAGCAAGTCCATCGGTCATAGCTGTTCAGCCTTCCTGGATTCCCGCGTACGCGGGAATGACTGGGGTATGTTCTTTTCCAGAAAACGCCTTAGGATTACGTACGAAATAAAACCCGGAATTTTTGATGAGAAGCGCGGCAATGCCGCGCTTCTCATCAAAAATTCCGGGTTTTATTTCATTTTCGATCCTTAGCTCCTAGCCATTCAAGATGGGCATTCGGATTGAGCCGCAGACAGCCAATGGGACTCCACTACAAAGCAGCAGCAACCGGACTCTCGGTTTTGAGGACAGGGAGGTGGTGTTGACGAATCCAGGTGTTGAGGTCGGCAAGGCTGCGATCGCGATACACCCCATAGCGCTGCCGCTTATCCCGAATCTTCTGGGGCAACGAGGGCAGGATGCCGAAATTGGGGGGCATCGGCTGAAAATGCTTTGGTTCTGCCGAGCTGATGAAGTCAAACATCGCCCCCATCATCGTGGTGACTGGCAGCGCCAGAGGTTCGCGACCCAGCGCCACCCGTGCTGCGTTAGTGCCCGCCAGCCAGCCCCCGGCTGTCGCTGCGGTATAGCCCTCTGTGCCCACCAGTTGCCCCGCCGCCAGCAGCGTGGGGCGCTTGTGGAACTGGAGCGTCGTGCCCAACAGTTCCGGCGAATTAATGAAAGTGTTGCGGTGCATCACCCCCATACGCACAAACTCCGCCGCCTCCAGCCCAGGAATCAGCCGGAAGACGCGCTTCTGCTCGCCCCAGCGCAGATTCGTCTGGAAGCCCACCATATTCCACAACTGCCCCGACTTGTCTTCCTGGCGCAACTGCACCACCGCATAGGGCTTCTTCTCCCGGTTCGCCGGGTCGCGGAAGTCGCCCAACCGCGCATCGAACAAGCCCACAGGCTTGAGGGGACCGTAGCGCATGGTGTCTTCCCCCCGCTTCGCCATCTCCTCAATGGGCAGACAGCCCTCAAAGAACTTCGCCGTCTCCCGCTCAAAGTCTTTCAACTCCGCCTGCTCCGCCACACACAACTCCTGCCAGAAGTGCAGATATTGCTCCTTATTCATCGGGCAGTTGAGATAAGCCGCTTCCCCCCGGTCATAGCGAGACGCCATAAAGGCAATTTCCTGGTTAATGCTTTCGCCTACCACAATGGGACTGGCAGCATCAAAAAAGCTCATGTAGTCCTGCCCCGTAAACCGTTGCAGGTCGGCAGACAGCGCTTCGCTGGTCAGCGGTCCTGTGGTCAACACCACCACACTGTCCGATGGAATCTGGCTCACTTCATCCCGCCGCAACTCGACCAGGGGATGCTGTGCCAGGGTTTCGGTCAGGTCGCTGCTAAACACAGCACGATCCACTGCCAGCGCTCCCCCCGCAGGCACTTGATGCTCGTCGGCTTTGGCGATGACCACCGAACCCAAATGGCGCAGTTCTTCGTGCAATAGCCCAGAGGCGCGATCGCTCGACTGTGCCCCAAAGGAGTTGCTGCACACCAGTTCTGCCAAATGCTCAGTGTGGTGGGCGGGCGATCGCCGCTCTGGTCGCATCTCATGCAACACCACCGGCACCCCCGCCCGCGCAATCTGCCACGCCGCTTCGGTTCCCGCCAATCCGCCGCCAATCACATGAATGGGTTGCATCTATCCCTCTATCGTTCCACCAATTCGTCCTTTCCCAGGATAACGGTTATGGAGAACTCGTCTGGGGTTAGATCTTCGAGGACTCAGATCTTCGACTTCTTGACCTCCAGGCAAAAGGTGGGGGCTACGTTCGAGAAAGAAGTCGAAGATCTTTGCGGGGGCGGGAGGATGCAGATCTTCGACTTCTTGACCTCTTGGCAAAAGGTGGGGGCTGCGTTCGAGAAAGAAGTCGAAGATCTTTGCGGGGGCGGGAAGATTCAGATCTTCGACTTCTTGACCTCTTGGCAAAAGGTGGGGGCTGCGTTCGAGAAAGAAGTCGAAGATCTTGGCTGGGGCGTGAGGGGCAGATCTTCGACTTCTTGACCTCTTAGCAAAAGGTGGGGGCTGCGTTTGAGAAAGAAGTCGAAGATCTTTGCGGGGGCGGGAAGATTCAGATCTTCGACTTCTTGACCTCTTGGCAAAAGGTGGGGGCTGCGTTTGAGAAAGAAGTCGAAGATCTTTCTGTGGCAGCATCTCCGATTTTTGGGTGTTGATGGGATAAAACAGAGGGAACACTGATTTAGTACTTCAACCTCTGTTTGGCCTGGAGGGTTTGTGTGAGCGATCGCCTGCGAGACATTGAAAAGTTTATTACTCGTCTGAATCGTCAGCTATCAGACAAGCAGAACACGCTGGTCACTATTGCTCCAGGAGAAAAGGAGCGCATTCGGCAGCAAATTGAAGATTTGCGGGAAGAGATTCAGGCTTTTGAGCGGGAGAAATGGCAACTGCTGGCAGACCAGGCAGACTCTCTAGATTTTCCGGAAGCAGAAGCGGAAACGGCAGTGGCAGAAATTGTGGAAGTGGTGACGCAGCTTGAAACCCAGCCCGTTGCCTATCCTGACGAAATGATGCAGATTTTGCGGGAAATTCGGGATAAGCTCAACGCGCCAAGCCCAACCGCTGCGGGGAAACTGAAGGGAATTCTGTCGAGCTATCCGCCCTTCTTCGGCATCACCTACGAAGCGGAACTGGATACGGAAAACTTTGCCCGCAAATACTTTCCCACCTTCACAAAGTTGCTGACGGCAGCGGCAAAAAAGTAACTGCCCCTGGCTCGGCAGGTTTTAGTCAGGGGCAAGCACCCTACCACCCCAATAACCTGGGTAAGCGGGGGATCAGTCGTGAAAAATTTGTGGGGCGGGAGGGCGATCGCCAAGCCCTACATACGCTGTTGCAGGAGGTAGAGCCTCCCAGCCCGGTGGTAGTTGTGGGGATGGCGGGTGTTGGCAAAACCGAGTTGGCGATTCAGTATGGGCGATCGCACCTTGCCGACTATCCCGGCGGGGTTGCCTGGTTTGCCGCAGCGAACTTTGGGGAGGCGGTGCGCGATTGGATGCAGGCGGAGTTTTCTCCTGACCGTGACCTGCGACACCTGCCCCAACTGAGCCAGCAGGTTGCTCTGGGATGGAAGGAATGGCAAAGTTTTTGTGGCAATCGTCTGGCTCTGGTGATGATTGATAATGTCACGAACTATCGCGAACAGGTGGAACCTTACCTGCCGCAAAACTTATCTGACCGCCCCCCTTTCCGCTTTTTGCTCACCAGTCGGATACGCCTGAGTAGCCCCACCCCCATCCCAAAGCTGGAAATAGCCGAACTGGATCGCGATTCGGCAATAGCGGTGCTGGAGCAGTTTGCGGGGGTTGAGCGGATTGCGACGGATTGCCCCACCGCAGAGGAGGTGTGCCAACGGTTAGCCAATCTGCCTCTGGCACTTGCACTGGTTGGATGCTGGCTGAATGAGGATGCCGATCGCACCCTGAAAGATTTGCTGCAATCACTGGAGCAAGAGGGCTTGGATGCCCCTGCCCTGGAACGCGACCCCGAAACCGTTATGCTGACGGCAGAACGGGGCTTAGGCGCTGCCTTTGCCATGAGCTGGCAACAACTGGCACGTACGACCCTGGAAGCCCAGCAACTTGCACGGGTGTTAACCCTGTTCGCTCCGGTGGATCTGTCCTGGGAGTTGGTAGCAGCGGTGGTGCGAACCTATGGGCAAATCCATCCCCCTGTTGCTGAGGCGCAAGCCCAACCCACTGGCAGAGAACCGGGCTGGCGCTCCCTCCTGCAACGGATTTGGAACCAGATCAAACGCTGGTTGGGCATCCGTTCTAGCCCCCGCCCCCTGCCCCCGCCCTCAACGCCCATAGCCGATGCGAAAAAAGCCTGCACGAGCTTGCTACGCATGAGCCTGTTGCAACAGGTCGATGGTGAAACAAAGCACTATCGGCTACATGCCCTCCTGCGGGAGTTTTTTAGCCAACAATGGGAGCAGGGAGATCGGGAGGGCTGGAGCCTCGCCTTTGCCCAAACCCTGACGAATTATGCCCATCAGGTTCCCAAAGAGATGTCTTGGGAAGAAGCCGCAGCCTTCAATTTCCTCCCACCCCACCTGCCCCTAGCCCTCCAGTTCTGGCAAGAGCAGGTCGCCCGCAGCCCCGACCCCGCTACCGCAGAGCGCTATCGCCGACAGGCAGGCGAAATTCGAGGAGCCAGCTTCCGGCTGTCTCAACCCGTGCTGTTTGAAGCCGCCTTTGAACGCGCCAGCAAAACCCACGAAGCTGCAAAAGCTGCCGCAGCGAGGGGCGATCAGCTTCTAGCCCGACAGAACTTTGCCCAAACACTCGAAGACTATCGCCGAGTGATTGAGCAGGCACGGACGATTTTCCCTACCGACAGCTTGCAACTGGCAGGCTACCTCAACAAAACAGCAAAGCTGTTCCGGGAGTTGGGCAACTATCGAGAGGGCATTCCCCCTGCCGAAGAAGCCGTTGCGATTGCCACAGACCGCGCCAGACCTGTCAAACTAGCTTCGTATCTAAACGATTTGGCATCGCTGTACTACTATATGGGGCGCTATAGCGAGGCGGAACCGTTGTATGAGCGATCGCTCGCCATCACAGAACAGCAGTTGGGAGCCGACCATCCCCATGTTGCCCAAAGCCTCAATGGTTTGGCAATGCTGTACCAAGATATGGGGCGATACAGCGAGGCGGAACCGTTGTATAAGCGATCGCTTGCCATCCACGAACAGCAGTTGGGAGCCGACTCTGCTATTGCCGCCAGCCTCAATAATCTGGCAGATCTGTACAACGCGATGGGGCGATACAGCGAGGCGGAACCGTTGTATGAGCGATCGCTCACTATTCGGGAGCAACAGATGGGAGCCGACGATCCCGCTGTTGCCACTATCCTCAATAACCTGGCAGAGCTGTACCTAGCGATGGGGCGCTATAGAGAGGCGGAAGCATCGTACAGGCGATCGCTAGCCATCAAGGAAAAGCAATTGGGAGCCGACCATCCCGCTGTTGCCACTAGCCTCAACAATCTGGCCTCGCTGTACAACGCGATGGGGCGATACAGCGAGGCGGAACCGTTGTATCTACGTGCCCTTGGCACTTTTGTCAAAGCTTTCCCCGAAAACCATCCTTACATCAAGGGTGGGTTTAGTAACTTTGCAGGTATGGTGCAGGCAGCGCTGGCGGCGGGGCAAGCCGAGCAGCTTTCCGACCATCCCACCACCCAGGCGGTGTTGCAGCAACTTCGAGGGGGTGAGTGATGGAGCGGTATGGGTTTGTCAGGTAACAAGTTGTTGGTGACAGCGATGCCCGCCCGCAAATAAATGGCGGGCTAGTGTGGGAAACCCATTGAAATGGGTTAGGGTATTGGCACATTCCCCAGTCCGTTTCAACGGACTTCATGGCGGTAGCCCGCAATTTATTTGCGGGCGATTTTTGGGGTTCATTCCAGCGCCTATCGGTAGATGTTGGCAGTGCCGTGGTTCCGCCCGCAAATAAGGTTTTGTTGGTGCGCGAGGACGCGCAACACTGGGCTAACGGTAGAAAACCCGTTGAAATGGGTTAATGTAACGGATTGGAAGGGTTGAAGAATTCTGGTTCCAGGCTACGAATGAGGGTGCGCGTCGCATGGTGTTGTTTTTGGTTCTGCACGTAGGCGATCGCATCCGGCAATTGTTTCCCACCGAGCAAAAATACGCCATATTCCCTTTGCCATGCAAAGGTTTGATTGAGAAATGTGTGGTTGATGTGATGGGAACTGCTGCCTTTGATGCGTTTGACAAATTGGGCGATCGCCAGCTTCGGCGGAATAGAAACAACCAGATGAATATGATCTTCAACGCCCCCAATTTCATGAACAGGACATTCCAAAGATTGGGCTTTTGCCTGAATATAGCCATAGAGTTCGAGACGAATGCGATCGGTAATGAGGGGGGTGCGATCGCTAGTGGCCCAGACCAAATGATAATAGGTTCGCCAAATTGACATTCCAGATGTCCTTGAAGCTCATTTCTCTGATCGTTCCCATCTCTGACACATCTCTCAACAGTCCCAGTCCGTTTCAACGGACTTTCTGGATTAGCCCGCAATTTATTCGCGGGCGCTTTCTCGATTCATCCCACAAGCCGACCAGCTTTCCGACCATCCCACCACCCAGGCGGTGTTGCAGCAGCTTCGGGGAGATGGTTCCGAGGAGCGTGACCCCTGACAGCCGCAGAAATCTCACGCTTGCAAATCGCCGATATAACTAAAAAACTTGGGCAATTGGGGCATTCAAAGCCGCTTGCAATTCCTGATGCAGGGATTCCATAAACATCAGATCATTGGTCAGTTCCGCTGCCGTATCCTCATCCAACTCCTGCTCTAGCTGCTTTTCATAATCTGCCATGCGATACTCCAGGGCATCCACCAAAAACCGCATTGCTTTGGGTGATAAGTTAACCATGTTGAATGTCCTCAGTTGACTTTGTAGAAGCGATCGCCAATGGCTTGCAGCGCATTCTCATAATCGTTCAATGGCATCGAATAGACAGGTTCCCAGAGCCAGTGATTACCATAATCATTCACGAGTCTTAGCTCTCCAGAAATCGCTGTTCCCTCGTCAAGTTGCCACCAGTTTTTTCCACGTCCCAGAACAGAGAATGTTGAAATTCCTCCAGAATTTGAAGCCACCCACAATTCACCATTCCTTTCATATAATTTAACGTCTTTAGGACGAACCCGATTCATCCGTGGGGAATTGGCATTGCCCATGCGATATAGATTAACGGGTGTTCTTCTCATTCAGATTTATATGATGAGTCGTTTTAATAAAACAGTTATCTGCTGCTTGTTTATCATGGGCGATCGCTCGCCATCAAGGAAAAGCAGTTGGGAGCCGACCATCCCGCTGTTGCCACTAGCCTCAACAATCTGGCATCGCTGTACTGTGCAATAGGGCGCTACGGAGAGGCGGAACCGTTGTATCTCCGCGCCCTTGGTATTTTGGTCAAAGCTCTGCCCGAAAACCATCCTCATATCAAGGGTGGGTTTAGTAACTTCAGGGGCATGGTGCAGGCAGCGCTGGAGGCAGGGCAAGCCGACCAGCTTTCCGACCATCCCACCACCCAGACCGTATTGCAGCAGCTAAGGCGATCTCCAGAAAAGGATATCCCCATTTTTTCAGAGAGGGCGCGGCTAAGCCGCGCCCTCTCTGAAAAAATGGGGATATCCTTTCTCAGAAATCTCCCAAGGTCTCAGCAAAATTGGCAAAACGAGGACTGACTATTGCAATTACATTAGAATGAACTCACTAGGCTCTACTTGGAGATTCGAGCTATCCCCACCGCCCAACAAACATTCATGTGCTTTATTCTTTGCCAATCTCTGACGGCATTATATCTGCCTGTAGATTTAGTCAGATTTGATCGCCGTGGAAGCAACATCGTCATTCTGGCAGGTCAGGAAATCCAAATTTCTATTGCTCAAAATGGTCGCTGGAGGTTCGAAGTATGAAACCCGATTTTTTCACCATGAGTCGCAAAGAACTCAGAACTTATGTGTTGGCGCATCGAGACGATGAAGAAGCCTTTTTTGCCTACGTCGATCGCTCCAATCAAGAAGCCACCTGGGTCGATTGTCCGCCGGTTGAATCTATTGAGTCACTCCAACAATTCCCGCTTTTTTTAGAGAAGTTGCAGCAGGAGTCCCAGTCCTGATGGCTTGTGTCAGCGATGCCCGCTAGCGAATAAAGGGCGGGCTAGTATGGGAACCCCATTGAAATGGGTTGAAGCCAGTTAAGGAAAGCGATCGCAGCTATTCAGTCCACTTCAGTGGACTTGTCTTCTTAGCCCGCCATTTATTCGCGGGCGATCGGGGTGCTCCCTTGAGGCAGAAACTCCGGTTGGGCGATCGCTCTCCATCACAGAACAGCCGTTGAAAGCCGATCATCCTGCTGTTACCCCATTGCCCAAAATACCTGAAAGTAGGCGTGGCTGAAGATGTTCGACTTCTTGAAGAAGTCGAACATCTGTGCCTCAGAGATAGTCCTGACACCTGGTTGTGGGATTAGAAAAGAAGCCCATCGGTAAGCGAATTTTTTTGGCTCAATTCGGGTGGCAGCAGTCGCCCTATCCAGTATCGTTAGGGGTGTAATTGAGTGATAGTCACTTCAGGGCAGGCGCTGCTGTGCTCTCTTTTTGTAGATAGCTGTGTCAGTTATGGATGTGTCAGTTATGGAGAAGGTGTGATGAACTGGCGACGTTTTCTGGCTTGGTTCGTGGCGGGTGTGGTGATGACAGGGGCGATCGCCTGCTCTCAGATTGCGGTTCGTACTGGGAATTCAGACGCGAATGCGCCTGTAGCTGTGGAAGCTCCAGCGGAGGCGATCGCGGAGGAAGAACCCGCTGTGGAACTGCCCTCCGAGACAGCGGCGATCGTAGCCAGTGCTGGCGGTGAGGGGTTGTACAACCCGCCCCGTGGGGATGTGCGCCTGGTCGTGATCAGCGATCTCAACAGCTCCTACGGTTCAATCACCTATGACCCTGAAATTGAGAAGGCAATGCAGTTAGTTCCCTTCTGGAATCCCGACATGGTGGTGTGCAGCGGCGATATGGTAGCGGGGCAAGACCTGACCCTGACGGAGGAAAAGATGCAGGCAATGTGGAATGCCTTCAACCAATATGTTGCCTCCAAGCTGCGGGATATGAATGTGCCCTATGGTTTCACCGTCGGCAACCATGATGCTTCCGGTGCAATGGGGGTGGATGGCTCGTTCCTATTCACCAAAGAGCGAGAAGTCACCCGTGAGTACTGGCAGCAACCAGAACATGATCCGGGGGTGAAGTTTGTCGATCGCTACGAATTCCCCTTCTACTACACCTTTGAGCATCAGGGCATCTTCTTTCTTGCCTGGGATGGCTCGTCGCACCGCATCCCTGAAGAGAAGCTGGCATGGGTCGAGCAAGCCCTGGCAAGCGAGGCGGCCCAAAACGCGAAGATGCGGGTATTGCTCGGCCACCTGCCGCTATATGCCGTGGCAATCGGGCGGGATGAGCCAGGGGAGGTGATGGAGAATAGCGATCGCCTCCGGGAACTGCTCGAACGCTACGATGTCCACACCTACATCAGCGGACACCACCACGCCTATTACCCAGCACACAAAGGCGACTTGCAACTGCTCCACATGGGCATCATTGGCTCTGGACCGCGCCCGCTTATTGACAGCGCCCTGCCGCCTCGCAAAGCCCTCACCGTCGTGGATGTGGATTTCGAGTCCGAAGACCTCACCACCTACACCACCTACGATATGCAAACCCTGCAACTCATTGAGAACGAGGAACTGCCCCGTTTCTTGTTGGGGCACAACGGCATGGTTTTGCGGCGGGATGTGGAACCCAAAGACCTGGAACCCGCAGAAGTAGCCCAGTGTGAGCAACGCCTCGGTGCAGCATTGTGCAATGGTTAATAGGTTGCCTTTTCAGAGGCTGAACAAAACGACTATTCCTCACGCAATTTCTCGCAATTTCTCGCAATTTCTAAGGAAAAAAAATGTCCATGCGACTGCGGCGAATACCTTTGTTTGTGAGTTTGCTGGTATCGATGGTGCTGTGGGTTGTAGCGTGCCAGCCCCAGGTGGAGTCTCCTGACACCCCAGCGGGAAGCCCAGCAGCCAATAGCAGCCCAGTTTTGCTAAATGGAACGGGAGCAAGTTTTCCCTATCTCATCTACCAGCAATGGTTTAGCGAGTACAACCAGTTGAATCCCTTGGTGCAGGTCAACTATCAGCCCACGGGGAGCCAGGTCGGCATTCAGCAAATGGTGGCAGGCACGATTGATTTTGGTGCTAGCGATGTGGCGATGACCGATGAGCAGATAGCGGAAGTGGAACCGGGGGTATTGCTGTTGCCCATGACAGCGGGCAGTGTGGCGATCGCCTACAACCTCCCCGGCATCGACAGTGGCTTGAAGCTGCCCCGCGACGTCTACCCCGAAATCTTCCTTGGCACCATAACCAACTGGAATGACCCGAAACTAGCCGCCGCTAATCCGGATCTGACCCTGCCCGATCGCCCCATCATTCTGGTCCATCGCTCTGATGGCAGCGGCACCACCGCCGCCCTCACGCGACACCTCAGCGCCATCAGCCCCCAGTGGGAGAGTGAGGTCGGGGAAGGGCTGAGTGTTGCCTGGACCTCGGGGGTGGCGGTGAAGTCGAATGCTGGAGTCACCGCCCAGATCCAGCAGGCAGAAGGGGCGATCGGTTATGTCGAATATTCCTATGCTCAGCAGTTGGGCATGACAATGGCAGCACTGGAAAACCAGACAGGCGAATTTGTCCTACCCACCCTGGAAGCCACAGAAGCCGCATTAAGCGATATCGAACTTCCCGAAAATCTGCGGGCGTTCGTCTCCGATCCCACTTCCCCGGATGCCTACCCCATCTCCACCTACACCTGGCTGCTGGTGTACCAGCAGTATGACGATGCCGCCAAAGCCGAAGCACTCCGCAACTTGCTGGAATGGTGCCTTACCGAAGGGCAGGCATCCAGTCCTGCACTGGGCTTTGTCCCCCTGTCGGATGCGGTCACAACAAGGGCGTTAGAGGCGATCGCCCAAATCAAGTCTTGAGCTGTGATCCGAAATTAGGATTCGCCCTCCAAAGCTTGAGCTTTGAGAAAGAGCGCAGTATCCATGCGAAATCCAAAAGATAAGAGTTGCGTCAAAAGAGGCGTAACTGATGGAATAAGGATCTCGCCGTAGAGTTGCGGAAGTATCGATAACTGCTTAATTTGAGCCAAAGCAATTGGTGGGCTGGAATTAGACACCACAATCATTCCTGCGATCGCCCCATCAAAGCTTCTATCCCAGCCACTTCCGCCTCTAATTCCTCGGGGGATTGGGTGAAATAGTCAATGTTGTTCTGGCTGAGAAGTTGAATAAATCCCAACTTCGTCGTGCCCAACAATTCTGACCCTTTGCCTGCCGAAATTCGCCCTTGACGAAATAGCTCCAGGGCAAGCAACTCCAGCACTTGCTCCTGTACTTGCTTGCCAGGAGTATCCAGGGTTCCCAGCAAATTCCTGGGGAGGCGAAGATTGATCACGACATCACTCATAGGTTTGGCTGGAGGTGGGGTATCTCCTTTAGTGTAGTGCCATCAGCTATGGAGGAAAGATGGCTACGACTGGAGATTTTTGACGGAGTCAAGGGTCTATGATTCCAGCAAGAAGGTTTCTACAAACCGCACCGTGGCGTAGAACTGAAAGTCGATATTGGGCTTTTTGGAGAAGCCATGCCCTTCGTTGTCGGCGATGAGCGACCAAACCGGGATGTTGCTATTGCGAACCGTGGCGATGATTTGCTCCGCTTCCCCCAAAGGCACACGGGGATCGTTGGCTCCATGCACGACAAAGAGGGGCTTTTGGATGGACTCGGCGTTATTGATAGGGGAGATTCTGAGCAGGAATTCGCGCATGTCGGGGTCGCGCTCGTCCCCATACTCCACCCGGCGCAGATCGCGGCGGTAGCTTTCGGTGTTTTCGAGGAAGGTAACGAAGTTGGAGATGCCCACAATGTCGATGGAGGCGCGGATGCGATCGCCATACATCGTCGCCACCGCCAGGGACATATAGCCGCCATAGCTGCCCCCCGTAACGAGGATGCGATCGCTATCCAGATCCGGCTGTGTCCCAATCCAGTCGAGCAATGCGCCGATGTCCTTGACGGAATCTTCCCGCAGGTAGCCGTTGTCCAGCTTCAAGAAGGTTTTGCCATAGCCCGAGGAGCCGCGCACATTGGGATAGAGCAACGCCACCCCCAGTTCGTTCAGGTAAAAATTGCTGCGTCCCAGGAAGTAGGGGCGAAACTGCCCTTCGGGTCCGCCGTGGATGTTGATGATGACCGGGCGCTTTCCGGTGAAGTGGGCAGGGGGACGGTAGAGGAAGCCGGTGATGGGGCGATCGTCGAAACTGCGCCACTCCACTAGCTCCGGTTCCGAGAAGGTTGCAGTGTTGATGCCGCCCGTTTCGCTGTCCGTCCAGCGCTCCACAACGCCCGTTTCCACATTCAGCGAATACACATCGCTACTGGCACGGGCAGAGGTGAGGGTAAAGCCCAGGTCTTGATTGTTGTTGTGCCATTCCAGCCCAAAAATCAAGCCGATAGGCAACGGAGGAAGCTCGCGCCGCTTACCCGTTGGGGTTTCCAGGATGTGCAGCACACTCATACCGTTTTCGTTGGCGGTGAACGCCAGCAGGTTGCCATCGGGGGAAAGCTGTAGATCTTCGATGTCCCAGGGAATGTCCTCGGTGAGCAGGGTGTATTCGCGGGTTGCCAGATCCAGATAGAACAGGCGCAGGAACTCGGAATGGCGATCGCTCACCCCATACAACCCCTTCCCATCCTTGCTGAACTGTGCCGCTCCATAGGCGATCGTCTCCTCCCCTTCAGCAGGGGTGAGCAGCGTCCGTTCCCCCGACGCCACATCAAACAACCAGAGATAGCTTTCGGTGATGGAGACATATTGCGTCACCAGGATTTGCGAGTCATCCGCCGACCAGTCCATCGAGAACCAGCCGCCCCCTTCCACTTCAGCAAAGAGGCGATCGCTCTCCGGCTTTGCCGGGTCAATCAGGTACAGGTCGTTATCGGCTTTGGTGCGACGGGTGGAGCTGTAGACCATCTGCGTCCCCGCGTGGGACCAAATGCCCCGGCTGTTGCGCGAGCTGCCATCCGTCAGCAGCGTCACCTCCCCCGAATCCAGGTCATAGCGAAAGTTTTGCCGAAACTCATTGCCGCCAATGTCTTTGCTGAAGACAAAGTAGTTGCCCTCGTTCGGCTCAAAGATCGCCCCACCGACCTGCTCTGAATAAAACGTGAGTTGATACCGCGCCCCCAAAGGAAACTTCACCCAATGCACCTGCGCCGTATCCGCAAAGCGAGTGGAGATCAGCATTTCCCGCTGCGTGGGATGCCAGCTTGACAAACCTGCCGCACGGAACTCTGTGTAGCGGCGCACCCGATCCGCCAGGGCAACGGGAATGGGCGGAATATTCTCAGCGGTGAGATGCTCGTTGGGTGTAATGACTTCAACGGTCGGGTTGGCTGGGTTGGGCATGATTTCCCCCGATAATCCTTTTGCAGCTTCTCCTGATGATCTTAGGATCACGTACAAAATAAAACCCGGAATTTTTGATGAGAAGCGCGGCAATGCCGCGCTTCTCATCAAAAATTCCGGGTTTTATTTTATTTTCAATCCTTAGGTGTTGCTCACCCCAGAGGCACAGAGGCACAGAGAATACGAAGAACGCCTCTGTGCCCTCCGTGTCTCTGTGGTTTTCCCCCTGGAGACTTTCGGAAAGGCTTCGTTTCGATAATTTAAGGTAGTGCCAGTGCATATTCGCAACGTGATATAACGTTCTAGTTATACGTTTCATCAGCCATACTCGATACACATGGTTACATCTCCTGTTAACCCCTCCGCCATGGAGGTAAAAACCGTTCAAAAAGTCGTCAAAGAAACGATTCTGACGCCACGCTTTTACACAACGAACTTCGATGTCGCCGCAGAAATGGATCTCTCGGAGCAGGAAGCCGAGTTGCAGGCGATGTTGACGGAAATGCGAAATGACTACAACCGTCACCACTTCACCCGCGATGAGGAGTTTCAGCAGTCCTGGGAGCATATCACCGGGGAAACGCGGCAAGCCTTCATCGACTACCTGGAGCGCTCCTGCATCTCGGAATTTTCCGGTTTTCTGCTGTTCAAGGAACTGTCGCGCAAGCTGAAAGGGCGCAATCCAGTGCTGGCGGAAATGTTTAACCTGATGGCACGGGATGAGGCGCGTCATGCCGGGTTCCTCAACAAATGCATGTCAGATTTTGGGCGATCGATGGATCTGGGCTTTTTGACGAAGAACCGGGTCTACACCTTCTTCCCCATTGAATGGGTACTCTACACGGTGTATCTGTCCGAGAAAATTGGCTACTGGCGCTACATCATCATCTATCGCCATCTGGAGAAGCACCCCGAAAACCAGTTCTATCCGCTGTTCCGCTATTTCGAGAGCTGGTGTCAGGATGAGAATCGGCATGGGGATATTTTCAAGGCATTGTTGCGATCGCAGCCTAAGCTCTGGAAAACCTGGCAGTCTCGCCTGTGGAGCCGTTTCTTCCTGCTCTCCGTCTTCGCCACCCACACCCTTACCGTGCATGAGCGGGCGGGCTTCTACGACAGCCTGGGACTGGACGCCACAGAGTTTGACCAGGAAGTGATTCGGCAGACCAACAACACCTCCGCCCGTGCCTTCCCCGTCGTGCTGAACACAGAGCATCCAGCGTTCTTCCCCCGCCTGCAAAAGTGCTCCGATCTGAACCAGCAGATGGGGGCGATCGATCGCCAATCCCAGCCTAAGTGGCTAAAGACCCTCCGTAAGCTGCCACTGCAACTGTCGGTTGTAGGGCACTTGCTGCGGCTCTACCTGATCAAGCCCATTGACGCAGAAGCAACAAGGGGAACAGTGATGTAATCGCAAACCCAAAACTGAGTTCAGCCTGGACGTGGAAAAGTGGGTGTGGCGTCGCCACACCCACTTTCCTCCACCATTCTTGCTTAGCTCCAAGGACTGAGGATTAAATAAATCCAAAACTTGTTTTTTGAAAGCGCGGCTGTGCCGCGCTTTCAAAAAACAAGTTTTGGATTTTGTTTGATTTGCGTTCCTCAGTTGTTGTTTAATCTGCGATCCTCCGGATTACGTACGAAATAAAACCCGGAATTTTTGATGAGAAGCGCGGCAGTGCCGCGCTTCTCATCAAAAATTCCGGGTTTTATTTTATTTTCGATCCTACGGATTAGGCGTAGATGGGGGGTTGGGAGGTTGACTGTGACCCTGACCATTTCCCTGACCACCCGGAGAAATGGGGTTTTCATCGGTATAAAGCAAATCCCCCAGGGCTTCCGTCAGTGCCTTCGGATCCATGAATACAACTTTTGAGTTGGGGCTATCGCCCAGGCGATAGTTCGCATCTACATATTTTTGAGCAATCAGATAGCGAAGAATTTCTCGGCTATTCCCACTGGAGCGGAGTGCATCCGAAATCAGCCGCATCGACTCCACCGCACCTTCCGCCTCTTCGATCGCCGCCTGCTTCTTCCCCTGCGCCTCCGAGATTGCCGCCTTCTTCTTACTTTCTGCTGCCCGTTCCAGTTCCATCGCATCCATGACGGTGCGGGCAGGGGTAATTTTCTGCACTTCCACCCGCGTCACCTTCACCCCCCAGGTTGCTGTGGCATCGTCCAACTGTTGCAGGAGGGACTGGTTGATTTCGTTGCGGGATGAGAAAGTTTGCGCCAAATCCATCCGTCCAATTTCAGAACGAAGCGTTGTTGTTGCCAAATTCTGTAGCGCTATTTCGATGTCTTCGACTGCGTAGTAAGTACGCTCAAGCTGAAGAATTCGCCAGTAAAGTACCGCATCAACCGATACCGAAACATTGTCGCAGGTGATGGCTTCCTGTGGTTCCGTATCCAGCACCCGTTCCTTCACCGATTCTTCCAGCACAATGGTGTCGAGGAACGGCACAACAAAATTCAGCCCCGGAGCGAGCTTCTTGTGATATTTTCCAAGCCGTTCGACCAGAGCTTCGTTTCCCTGGCTAACCGTGCGAACGGAGCCGACGATATAGCCAACGGCAATGAGAGCAAGGGCAGCGATGATGGACTCCATAGGCTGTCTTCGAGCAATGCCTCCAGATATTTCGAGCAATGCCTCCAGATATCAAGGAGAGAGGGAGTACATATGCTTTTCCAGTCTACATCCTGCTCTCTTCTATGGACGTAAAAGTTATGGATCAGGACTTAGGATCACGTACGAAATAAAACCCAGAATTGTAACTACTCAGGTTTAAGTTTTTAAGGATATTTTCAGGGTACGCAAGATGTGGCTATAGGATGTGGGGATTGTGCTTGACTAATTGCCCGCCCATGAGCCAGCCACCCCCTTCAAAATCCAT
>Ga0081535_100065_pt1 | contig 96086 bp, 90 predicted proteins | sample HotLakmasection3_FD_71020 | JGI IMG/M metagenome (GOLD analysis project Ga0081535, IMG submission 71020) | Hypersaline microbial mat communities from Hot Lake, Washington, USA - Section #3 (SPADES assembly) (version 2) | ecosystem: Environmental > Aquatic > Non-marine Saline and Alkaline >... | reverse complement strand
GATCGCCTGATGGCGCCGCGACACCTCGGCCTGGTGGGTCACCAGCTGTGCGGCCATCGGCTCCATGCTCTTGCGGTCGCCCGGCAGCAGCAGGCCGGTGAGATAGTCAAACAGCCCGCGCTCTCGCGCCGCATTGCCCAGCACGGCAGCCAATCTGTTGCCATACGCCAGAAACCGCTGCCACATCTCGGCGTCGAATACGATCGTCTCCATACCCGCCATATGGACGGCCGTCGGGCCGCGCAAAAGATAGAAAGCTAAGAATTTGCGCCTGACACAGTCGAGCACAGCCGATGCGACCCACAGCGAAGGGAGGCGGCCATGCGGGCCGACGAGACCGGACACGATCCCGAGCCCCCGGCGGAGGCCGGTCCGCACGACTGGGACCTGGCGGCGGCCATGCTGGCGCAGGGCGCCGGGGTGTGCAACGTGGCGCGGGTGCTGGGCTGCCACCGCACCACGGTGTGGCGGCGGCTGCAGCGCTCGGCGGACTTCCGGCAGCGCATCGCCGACCTGCGCGCCGACGTGCTGGACGAGGCCGGGGCCGCGGTGGACCGGCTGCGCCAGAGCGTGGTCGAGGGCATCCACCGCGAGATGGCGCTGGGCAACGTGCGCGTGCTGCTGTGGCTGGCCGACCGGCTGGGCGTGGGCTCGCCGGACTATCTGGCCCTGGACGGGCTCGCCCGGCCGCACCCGACGCCGGCGGCCCGGCCGCCCCGGGCGGACCGGACGGCACGCACCCGCGCAGCCGGCCGCTCGGATCGCCCGGGCCGCCCGCGCGGCACGCCCCCGCCGGACCGGCAGGACCCCGCGGATCGGGACGACCGTGCGTACCGGCCGGCCGGAGAGCGGAGCGTCCCGGCACGCCCGGCCGCCGGCACCAACCGGACGGCCGGGACCAACGGGGCGACCGGCACCAACCGGGCGGCCGGGACCAACGGCGCGACCGGCACCAACCGGGCGGCCGGCGCGGACCGGGCCGGCCGCGCCGCCGACTCGGCGACGATCCTGACGTATCCGGGCACGGCACCGGCAGCCGCGGGCAAGGGGCGGCGCGCGCCGGCGGCTCCGCCGTCGCCGCCCGCCACGCCGGACCGGGCCGGCACCGGGCATTCCGCGCCGGCGGCCGGCGCCCCGGCCGGACCGGCCGGGCCGGTAGACGCACCGGATCGGGCGCATGCCGGCCTGGCCGCCCCGACTCCGGATCCGGCGGCGCCCGCCGCGCCGCGGCCGCAGCCGGAGGCGGCGCTGGAGCGGGTGCTCGCGGACATGCGGCGGGCGCTCGGCGGGCCGCAGGCGGGGCTGCGCGATGCAACCGCCCCCGGCGCCGTTGCAAACGCTGCAGACTGCCGGAACGGCCCGCCTTTTCAATCGGTTGAGGCGCAACACGCCGGTTGCGGCGAGGTTGCATCCGGGCTGCATGGGCTGCAATGACCGGCCCCGCCCGGCCCCTCCCCGCCGCGCGCCGGCAGGCCGCGCGGTCAGCCCGGCTTCGGCAGCAGGATCTCGATCCCGTAGTCCGGCGCGGCGGCGAGCAGGCGCTCGATGTCCGAGGCCAGCGGCTCCGGCGCCGGCAGGTCCGGATCGGAGGCGGGCAGGCCCGCGCCCAGGAAGAACCCGTCGATGCCGCCGGGGATGCAGGTGATGATCATCTCGGCGTCGGTCTCGCCCGCATTGCGGAAGACGTGGGGCACGTCGCGCGTGGCGAACACCACGTCGCCGGGGCCGGCGGCGAGGGTGCGGCCGCCGACCTCGAAGTGCATCCGGCCCTTGAGCACCTGGAAGATCTCGTCCTCGCGGTGGTGCACGTGCGGCGGCGGGCCCTTGCCCGGCGGCACGCGCGCCCGGAACACGGTGCAGGCCCCGCCGGTCTGCGCCCCGGTCAGCAGGAACGTGTAGGTGTCGCCGACGATGTACACGGTCGGCATCGCCGCGGCGGCGGTGTGGAACGGGGCAACGGTCATGTCCGGACGGCTCCTCGGGTTGCGGTCAGGGCTTCGGGTCGGGCGGCCGGCGCCGGCCGCGGTCGGGACGGGACGCGGCGGCGGCACCGCTGCTGCCGCGCACCGGGGCGGCCGCCCGCCGGTCCGCCGCCTGCGCCAGATAGTACTGCCAGATCAGCAGGGTGGCGGCCGTGCGGCGGGGCCGCCAGACCTCGGCCTGGGCGCGCAGGGCCTCGGCGGTGGGGCGCGCGTCCGCCCCGGTCAGCCACTGCCAGCCGACCAGCAGCGCCAGGTCCTGCGCCGGGAACACGTCGCGCCGGCCGAGCGCCCACAGCAGGTAGTTCTCCGCCGACCACCGGCCGATGCCCTTGAGCGCGGTCAGCGCCGCCACCGCCGCCTCGTCGTCCAGCGCCGCCACGGCGTCGAGGTCGACGGCTCCGGCCGCGACCGCTTCGGCCAGCGCCCGGCCGTACCCGGCCTTCTGCCGGCTGAACCCGCACGCCCTAAGCGCCGCGTCGTCGAGCGCCAGGAAGGCGGCGGGCGCGGGCGCCTCGCCCAGCCGCGCCTGCAGCTTCGCCCACATGCCGCGCGCCGCGGCGGTGGAGACCTGCTGCTCCAGAATGATCCGCAGCAGCGTGCCGAACCCCGGCGGGCGCAGGTCGATCGCGAACGGCGCACCCGCCGCCGCGGCTCGCGCCAGCCGGACGTCCGCCGCCGGCAGCGCCCGCCGGTCGGCCTCCAGGGCGGCCAGCGCCGGGTGGGGTGCGCCGTCCACGGGCTCAGGCCCCGGCCCGGCGGCGGGCGCCGGCATGCCGCGGCCCGGCGGCCCGATCGTGCCTGTCCTGCATTCCGCCATCGGTCCCCTCGTCGTGCACTGCCTTCGCGGCCGGACACTGCGGGGAAGCGGCCCCCCGCAGGGTCGGACGCCGTCACACCGCCGGCGACCGCGACGACGGCCGTCGTCCTATACCCCGACTTGCCGCCGCCGAGAAACGGCGGCGCGGACATGCCGCCGGTTTGCTCCGGCTCACGCCGGCCCGCCGCCGGAACTGCGGAGGCCGAGGCGGGCCAGGTAGGCCGGCGACCTGCGCCGTGCCCGGCCGGAGCACCGCGTCGCGCGCGGCCAGCAGCCGCGGCAGCGAGACCTCGAGCCCGACCATGAACATCAGGAACACCACGCCGAGCTCGGCGATCAGCTGGGCGTTTTCTCCGACAGGTCGATCCAGCGCAGCCCGTGCGGGCCGATCAGGATGCCGACGCCGATGGACCCGACCGTCGGCGGAATCCCGACCGCCGCAGCAGCGCCAGCGCCACCACCGCGATGGCGAGCAGGACCGTGAGCTGAGCGAGGAGGCCGTCGTGCATTGCGATGCCGAAACGATCGCAAGAAAGCCGCAACGTACCGCCGCCGCAACCGGGAGGCCGGCACTGCAGGTCACCAACGCCCCGCCCGGATCAGGGCATCATGGACCCGTGAACGCCGCAGGTCGCGGCTGCCGATCACGGCCTCAGGTCGATCGCGTAGCTTTCGATGACGGGGTTGGCGAGGAGCTTGCGGCACATCTCCTCGACGCGGGCGCGGGCGGTGTCGGCGTCGGCGTCGTCCAGGTCGAGCTCGATCAGCTTGCCCTGGCGGACGCCGCCGACGCCGTCGAAGCCGAGCTGGGCCAGGGCGTGGCCGATCGCCTGGCCCTGGGGATCCAGCACGCCCGGCTTCAGGGTGATCTCGACGCGCGCCTTCATGATGCCGCCTGCGCTCCCTTGATCCCGACCACCCCCGCGACCTCGCCCTCCGGCAGGATGCCGAGGCGGCGGGCGACCTCGCGGTAGGCGTGCTCGACGTTGCCGAGATCCTGGCGGAAGCGGTCCTTGTCGAACTTCTCGTTGGTCTGCACGTCCCACAGGCGGCAGTTGTCGGGGCTGATCTCGTCGGCCAGCACGATGCGCATGTCGCCCTGGTCGTTGTACAGGCGCCCGAACTCCAGCTTGAAGTCGACCAGGCGCAGGCCGATGCCCAGGAACAGGCCGGACAGGTAGTCGTTGACGCGCAGCGCCAGCGACATCATGTCATCCAGGTCCTGGGGGGCTGCCCAGCCGAAGGCCGTGATGTGCTCCTCGGTGATCATCGGGTCGCCCAGCTCGTCGGACTTGTAGTAGTATTCCACGATCGAGCGCGGGACCGGCGTGCCCTCGGCAATGCCGAAGCGGCGGGAGAACGAGCCGGCGGCCACGTTGCGGACGACCACCTCGATCGGGATGATCTCGACCTCGTAGACGAGCTGCTCGCGCATGTTGAGCCGGCGCACGAAGTGGGTCGGGATGCCCATTTCGCCGAGCCGGGTCATCAGGTACTCCGAGATGCGGTTGTTCAGCACCCCTTTGCCGGAGATCACGCCCTTCTTCTGATTGTTGAAGGCAGTGGCGTCGTCCTTGAAGTACTGGACCAGCGTGCCCGGCTCGGGCCCTTCGAACAGGACCTTGGCCTTGCCTTCGTAAATCCGTCGGCGACGGGTCATGACGTGCGCCTCTCGCAGGAGCGGCGGAGCCGCCGCGGGCGCGCGGCGACCTCCGACCATGCCACTGATATAGCAGTATCGCCAGGGGTTCTCAATTGAGTGCGCCCGGCCGCGCCCGGCCGGGGCCGGCGGCGTCCCCGCCCGTGCCGCCGAGGTCGATCGGGCGGTATCGCACCGTGCCGGGCCGTCCGGGAGCGAATCGCCAGACCGGCCGGGTTCCGAAGCGGTGTATCGCGGGCAGGGCGATCAGGCTGGACGACACGGTGCCGTAGTCGGTGTCCGTGACGACGCACAGCGCGCCGAGCGGCCCGGCCTCGGGCGCGTGCTCGCGGCTGGCCATCAGCGCCTCCCAATCGCCCCAGGTGCCGGCGTCCGGATCGGGGGCGGCCGCGCTCCGGAAGCGCGCCAGCATGGCGGTGCGCGGGGTCCCCGGGTCGTTCAGGTCGTCGGCGGCGAGCATGGACAGGCCCTCGGGCACCGGCTCGACCGAAATGCCGGGTGCGACGGGGTCGTCCACGCCGCGGTTGGCCACCCAGAAGGCATCGCGGTTGTCGGCCACGACCAGGTTGAACGGCCGGTACGCGGCCGGGTCCAGGTGGGCCAGCGCCGCTGCCGAGTCGGCCGCGTCGGCATGGTCCAGCGCCTCGAGCACCAGCTCGCCGCGGCTGCGCTTGTCCGCGGCGGGGCCCAGCGTGCCGCGCCGGTTCAGCACGGCGGCGACCAGCCCGTCGTCGTTCACGCCCAGCCAACTGCCGCCGGCGTGCTCGTCGAAGCCGGCCACCACGTCGGGCCGGTCCTCCCAGTGCCGGGCGGGCGGACGCCACGGCCTGACGGCGCGCTCGTCGCGGTTGGCGGCGATCAGCACGGGCCAGTCATGACCGGGACGGCGGAACAGAATGATTGTGCACATGCTGCTGGAGACTGGATGTTCGACGGCCTTGTGACGAAATGCCCCTTCGGTCTACCAGGATGGAAGGGCTCGCGTTATATATACTATGTTAACCGATTGTTAACGCGAACCGGCGGACCCGCAGCCGCAGTGTCCGCCCAACTGTGGCCGCATGCCAGGGAGAGCCACCATGACGACCTTCGACGACCGCGAACGGGCCAGCGAGGGGCTGTACGCTCACGACCTCGACCTGATGTTCCGGGCCAAGTGCCGGCGGGACAAGCTGCTGGCACTGTGGGCCGCCGATCAGATGGGGATGGAGCCGGCCGAGGCGAAGGCCTATGTCGACCGGATCGTGGCGATCGACTGCGCCAGGACCGAAAGTGGCGTGTTCGACACCGTGGCCGAGGATCTGCGCAGCAAGGGTCTGGCCGTGTCCGAATACCGCCTGCGAAAGCAGATGAACCGGCTGACCCAGATGGCCTGGAACCAGGTCATGCGCGACGACCGCGCGGAGGTCGCGACGATCTGATCGCGGACCGCGACTGCAGGGCGTCGCAGACGCGACGGACAGTGCGGTAGCTGGATACCGCCAGGCTAAGCTTTTGCTGCACGGGCGGTTTCGCGGATTGACACGGCAGCTTCGCGCCCGTACATACACGGTCCCGGCGCTCGGGTGGCAGCGCGCGGGGCCATTTTTTTTTCGACAGCCAGACTGACTGCGGCGCGGCGGGATTGCGCGGAGAGATGGCCCGCCCCCGATCGTGCGGCGCCGCGAAGGACGACTCCATGTTCAAGACCTACTCCGCCAAGCCGTCGGAGGTCGAGCGCAAGTGGCTCGTGATCGATGCCGACGGCGTCATCCTGGGCCGGCTGGCATCGATCGTTGCCATGCGCCTGCGCGGCAAGCACAAGGCCATGTTCACCCCGCACGTCGACTGCGGCGACCACATCATCGTGGTCAACGCGGAGAAGGTGCGGTTGACCGGCCGCAAGCGCGACCAGGACATCTTCTACTGGCACACCGGCTATCCGGGCGGCATCAAGGGCCGCTCCAAGGGCCAGATTCTCAGCGGCCGGCATCCGGAACGGGTGGTCTACAAGGCCGTCGAGCGGATGGTGCCGCGCGGGCCGCTGGGCCGCGACGTGATGCGCAAGCTGCGCGTCTACGCCGGCCCGTCGCACCCGCACGAGGCGCAGCAGCCGCAGGTCCTGGACGTTGCCGGGATGAACCCCAAGAACAAAAGGTTCTAGCCGATGGCCGAGACCACGCTGACCGATCTGAGGGACCTCGGCCCGACCGCCGGGACCGAGCCGGAACTGCCGCAGCCGGAGCTGGACGCGTTGGGCCGCGCCTATGCCACCGGCCGGCGCAAGGACGCCGTGGCGCGCGTGTGGATCCGGCCCGGCTCGGGCCGCGTCACGGTGAACGGCAGGGACATCGAGGTGTACTTTGCCCGCGCCGTGCTGCGCATGATCCTCAACCAGCCGTTCACCGCGTGCGAGCGCGACGGCCAGTACGACGTCACGTGCACCGTGTCCGGCGGCGGCCTGTCCGGCCAGGCCGGGGCCGTCCGCCACGGCATCAGCCGGGCGCTGAACCGGTACGAGCCGGCGCTGCGCCCGGTCCTCAAGCGCGGCGGCTTCCTGACCCGCGACAGCCGCGTGGTGGAGCGCAAGAAGTACGGCAAGGCCAAGGCCCGCCGCAGCTTCCAGTTCTCGAAGCGGTAGGCCTTCGCTTCACACCGGCGCTTCGTCCCCGCGCCCGGCGTCCCGGAGCAGGTCGACCATCTCCGGGAACCGCCGGGCGACGTGGCCGTAGTGGCCGCGGAGCGCCTGGACGAACCGCCCGCCGCGGCCCAGCATGCGGTCCGCCATGCGGATCATCAGGCCGTTCGGCCACGCGCGCGGGCGCACCGCGGCGACCTGCGCGAAGGCCTCGTCCTCGCGGCCCGGGTTGTGCTGGGCCAGCAGGATCGCCGCCGCCGCGGTGGAGCGCGACTGGCCGATGTGGCAGTGCACCAGCAGGTGCTCGACCCGTGCCGAGGCCAGGTGCCGGCCGACCTCCAGCAGGCGCTTGATGTCCTGCGGCTCCGGCAGCTCGATGCCGACCGAGGGCACGATTTCGTCGTGGAAATGGAACGTGTAGCGCTCGTGTCGGCCGTAGTCGGCGAAGCACCGCGGCTCCGGCCATGCCGGATCCACGATCGACACGATATGGCTGACGCCGGCGCCCGCGAACTCCGGCAACTCGCCCAGCCCGCAGATCGACAGCCGATAGGGGACGAGCGGCCGAGGATGGACGCCGCCAGAGATGGCTTTTTCTGTCACGGTCGCGCTTTCTTGTCAACCCTTGTCCAGTCCGCCGGACATGCGTCGCGCCGACAGGGCCCCGTCCCCGGCAGAGCTTCCGTCGCGATGCGATAGACGGCCGCACGGCCTTCGACAACCCGGTCGCGGGTGCCGCCCGGCCTGCTTCGGGGCCGGCGGAAGGAACCGCCGCCCTCGCCCATCGGCGGACCGTTCGTCTCGGCTTGCGCGCGGCCCGACGTCCCGGCCCCGGCCCCGGCTCCCGGCTCCCGGCTGGATGACCGCCGGCGCGGCGATCTTGCCGGACCCTCCACCGCGGCTGCGAACGGAACGGGGCGCAGCCTCGTGCGGGGCCCGCATTCCGCCGGGATCTCGCCGCGGGCGCAGGCCGCTCACCGGCGGTTACCCTAGGCGGCTTCGTCGGGAAATACAATCGCCCGGAACCGGGGGAGCGGGCCCGCCGCGCGCAAACGGGCCCGCCCTCGCCGCGCTGTCTGTGTCCGGCTCAGACCTCCGGCTCGAGGTCGACCGTGAACAGGTCCTCGTTGGCGATGTCCTTGAGCGTCACGGTCATCACCTCGCTGTCGCCGTCGATGCGGACGTGGCCGAAGAACTGCAGGCCCTCCGACGGCGGCAGGTTGGCCTCGCCGCCCGGGTCCTTGGAGAAGCGCACCTGCGGCCCGAAGGTGTTGTCCATGTCGCCGGGGCCGAACGAGCCGGCATGGATCGGGCCGGACACGAATTCCCAGAACGGGTTGAAGTCCTGGAACACGGCCTGGTTCGGGTCGTAGTAGTGCGCCGCGGTGTAGTGCACGTCCGCGGTCAGCCAGACCGTGTTGCGGATGTTGTTGGCCTTGATGAAGCTCAGGATCTCCGCGATGTCGTGCTCGCGGCCCAGCACCGGGCCGTCGCCGTTGGCGCCGTTCTCGAACGCCGCGTCGCCGTCGCGCACGACGATGCCGATCGGCATGTCGGAGGCGATCACCTTCCACGTCGCGTTGCTGGCCAGCAGCTGCTGCTTCAGCCAGCGGATCTGCTCGCGGCCCAGGAACGCCGTCTCCGGCCCGCGCTCCGCCTGGTCATTGGCCGTGTTCGGCCCGCGGTACGAACGCATGTCGAGGAAGAACACGTCCAGCGACGGGCCGTAATGGGTCGCGCGATAGATCCGGTCGCGGTCCGTGGCCGGCGTCCACAGCGGCATGTAGTCCAGGAACGCCTGCCGTCCCCGTGCCGCCAGCAGCGAGCTGCTGCGCACCGTGTAGCGGTCGTCGGTCAGCGTTTCGCCGGGATACCAGTTGTTGACCGTCTCATGGTCGTCCCACTGGGCGAACATCGGCACCTGGGCATTGAAGCGGCGGACGTTTTCGTCCATCAGGTTGTACCTGAACTGGCCCCAGAACTCCGCCTGCGTCTCGGCGACCTTGGACTTCTCCTCGATCATCAGGTTGCGCCAGACGCTGCCGTCGGCCAGCTCCACCTCCGGCTCGAGCGGGTTGTCGGCATAGACCGTGTCGCCGGAATGGATGAAGAAGTCCGGCTCCTGGTCCAGCATGGTCTGGTAGCCGCGCATGCCGCCGCGGTCCACGTCGATGCCCCAGCCCTGGCCGGCGGTGTCGCCGGTCCACACGAAGGTGATGTCGCGCTTGGCCGCGGGCGCGGTGCGGAAGCGGCCGACCATGGGCTCGCTCAGCACGTCCGGCTGGGACAGGTCCTGGAACTGCACCCGGTAGAAGATGTCCTGCCCCGCGGGCAGGCCGGTCAGGTAGGCCTTGCCGGTGTAGTCGGTGACGTCGAGCGCGTCCGGGCCGCGCACCCGATGCGGGTTGGCGAACGACTCCGTGCTCGCCCACTCCACGACCATGCGGCTCGGCCGGTCGGCGCGGCTCCACACCACGGCCCGATCCAGGCCCACGTCGCCGCTCTGCACGCCGTTGGTGATCGCCGGCCGGTCGGCCTGGGCGATCGCCGGCCGGAACACCGGCCCGGCAGCGAGCAGGCCGGCGCCGGCGGCGCTGCCATACAGGAAGCGGCGGCGGCTGAGTTCGGATTGGGTCAGGCGGAAACGCGGCATGGCCAACTCTCCCTTGTCCAAGTCTTGTGATGGCGCTTTTCAATAGGTTTCTTAGATTGCAAAGAAGTGACGCGGCCATTGTGCTTCCGTGAAGCTTCCTGTCCGGATCGGGTTGCATTTCTTGCCGAAACGTCCACCGGCGGCCGGGGCCGTGCCGCCTTGGCCGGCCGCGACGGGTGCGCTAGGCTGCCGCCGCCGACGGGAGGAGAGAGATCCATGCTGTTCGCCATCCACTGCCACGACAAGCCGGGCCACCAGGACGTCCGCGCCGCCAACCGTGCGGCTCATCTGGCCTATCTGGAGCAGGTCGCCGACCGGCTCGTGTTCGCCGGGCCGACCTTCACCGACGACGGCGCGGCGATGACCGGCAGCCTGCTGATCATCGAGCTCGACGACGACGACGCGGTGCGCGACTTCTGCGAGCGGGACCCGTACGCCCGGGCCGGGCTGTTCGACCGGGTCGACGTGGCGCCGGTCAAGCAGGTCTTCCCGCGCGGCTGACGCCCCGGGCGCGCGGAGGACCGCACGGCGATGGCCTACTGGCTGCTCAAGTCGGAGCCCGGTACCTGGTCGTGGGCCGATCAGGCCGCCGCCGGCACCGAGGCCTGGGACGGCGTGCGCAACCATCAGGCGCGCAACACCCTGCAGGCCATGGCCCCGGGCGATCGCGCGTTCTTCTATCATTCGGTCAGCGACACCGCGGTGGTCGGCATCGTCGAGGTGGTCGGGCCGGCGCGGCCCGATCCAACCGACCCGACCGGGCGCTGGGTCGCGGTCGACGTGCGCGCCGTGCGGCCCTTCGCGCGGCCGGTCACGCTCAGGCAGATCAAGGCCGACCCGGGGCTTGCAAACATGGTGCTGGTGCGCAACAGCCGACTGTCGGTGCAGCCTGTGACCGAGGCCGAATGGCGCCGCGTCTGTGCGCTGGGCGAGACCGATCCGGACTGACCGCGCCTTCGCGCCGGCGCCGGCAAGGAAGAACAAGAAGACGATCGTCCGTCGGGCAGTCCATCCCGGGGCGGATCGGGCATTCCGCACCGGACCGGTGAAAGATCGTTGCCAATTTCCTTGCCGGAGACGCGGATTTCGGCCTTGCGATGCCGCCCGTCCTTTCCTACCCTTGGAGAAAACCCTCGCAGAAGGAGCCACAAAAGGAGGACGACCATGGCTGAATCCGCAAGGACCTGTCAGAAGTGCGGCACCGAGCTGTCCATGAATGCGCTGGAATGCGAGCAGTGCGGTCACGTGCAGCAGCCGAGCGCCACCTTGCGCTACTCCATCATGTCGGTCCTGGGCCTCGCCGCCGTGGCGGTGGTGGCCGTCGCCGTCTTCGCCGCCGTCTGACCCGGACGCCTGCGCCCGCCGTACCGGCGGGGGTCCCGGCCGGCGGCTCTGCACCCGGTGCCGCCGGCCGGGATCGCAGGTGCCGGGCGACGCGAGAGCGGCATCAAATTGTTTTCGGTTTACGCATTCTGACATCGTAAATAGCATCGGCCTCGCGGGAACTTCAGGGCGAGCGCCATGTCGCGGATCATCGAGCGTGCCGAGCAGGTGGACGACACGATTCTCCGTGCGTTCTTCGCCTACTGGCGGCGCGTGTGCGGCGACCGCCCGATGCCCCGCCGCGGCGACATCGACCCCATCGACATGCCGCACACCGTGCTGCCCCACCTGATCCTGCTGGACGTGCAGCACGACCCGCTGGACTTCCGCTATCGGCTGGCCGGCACCCTCGTCGTCGAGCGCAGCGGGTTCGAGTTCAAGGGCCGGCTGACCACCGAGCTGCCGATCTCCCGCCCGATGGCCCTGCACGCCGAGTTCGCCAAGGTGGCCGGCGACGGCCGGCCGCGCCACTCCGGGTTCAGCTACCGCAGCCTGCGCGACGAGTACAAGAACGTGGAGCGCGTGGTGGCGCCCCTGTCGGAGGACGGGGTCCGGGTGACCCAGCTGATCGGCGCCGCCGTGTTCCGCACCTTCACCGGCAGCGACGGGCTGGACATCTGATCCGCGCGCGCCGCCCGGCGGGCGCTTGTCGCCCGGCCGCTTTCGCCCTAGTGTCCGCCCGCGCGCGGTCCGGGCCGCACGACAGGCGAAGACGACGAAGGGACGACGGGCATGAGCGGCGGCAGGCATGGCGAGGTCAGGCGGGTGGTGCTCGCCTATTCCGGCGGGCTCGACACCTCCGTGATCCTGCGCTGGCTGCAGGACGTGTACGGCTGCGAGATCATCACCTTCACCGCCGACCTGGGCCAGGGCGAGGAGCTGGAGCCGGCGCGGTCCAAGGCGGAGCTGCTGGGCATCAAGCCCGAGCACATCTACATCGAGGACCTGCGCGAGGAGTTCGTGCGGGACTTCGTGTTCCCGATGTTCCGCGCCAACGCGCTGTACGAGGGCAGCTACCTGCTCGGCACCTCGATCGCCCGGCCGCTGATCGCCAAGCGCCAGATCGAGATCGCCGCCGAGGTCGGGGCCGACGCCGTGTGCCACGGCTCGACCGGCAAGGGCAACGACCAGGTCCGCTTCGAGCTCGCCTACTACGCGCTCAACCCCGGCATCAAGGTGATCGCGCCGTGGCGCGAGTGGGACCTGACCAGCCGCCGCACGCTGCTGGAGTACGCCGAGGCGCGGCAGATCCCGATCGCCCGCGACAAGCGCGGCGAGCCGCCGTACTCCTCCGACGCCAACCTGCTGCACATCTCCTACGAGGGCAAGGCGCTGGAGGACCCCTGGGTCGAGCCCGACGAGGACATGTTCACCCGCTCGGTCAGCCCCGAGCACGCCCCCGACCGGCCGACCTATGTGGAGGTCGACTTCGAGCGCGGCGACCCGGTCGCGGTGGACGGCGAGCGGCTCGGCCCCGCCGCGCTGCTGACCAAGCTGAACGACCTGGCCGGGGCCAACGGCATCGGCCGGATCGACCTGGTCGAGAACCGCTTCGTCGGCATGAAGAGCCGCGGCGTGTACGAGACCCCCGGCGGCACCCTGCTGCTGGCCGCGCACCGCGCCATCGAGTCGCTGACGCTGGACCGCGCCGCCGGCCACCTGAAGGACGAGCTGATGCCGCGCTATGCGGAGCTGATCTACAACGGCTTCTGGTTCGCGCCCGAGCGCGAGGCGCTGCAGGCCCTGATCGACAAGACCCAGGAGCGCGTCGCCGGCACGGTCCGCCTGAAGCTGTACAAGGGCAGCGTCGCGGTCGCCGGCCGGAAGAGCCCGCACAGCCTGTACGACACGGACTACGTCACCTTCGAGGAGGACGCCGTGTACGACCAGCGCGACGCCGAGGGCTTCATCAAACTGAACGCCCTGCGCCTGCGCCTCGGCACCCTGGCCGCGCGCAAGGGTTAGCGGCCCGCCAGCGCGCCGATCCCGCGCAATCGGCCGGTGCAGCGCGACCGCAGCCCCGGCGCACCCTCCCCGTTGCACGGCATCGCGTTGCTGCCCTTGACCTTTTTCGGTTCGTGCATCGTTTGCAACGGGATCTCGGGGCGTTGCACTGGCCGCAGCCGGCGCAGCCCGGTGCAGCCCTGGTGCAGCCCCGGCGCAACCCTCGCCGTTGCACGGCAAGCCGTTGATCCGGCTGGCCTTTCCCCGCCCGTGCAACGTTTGCAACGGGATCCCCGGCGTTGCATCGCGCCGGCCGGGGACGCGCCGGCCCCGCAGCGCGATCGCCACCGACCGCTTCCTGCACCCTTCTCCGCCCGATGGTTCCCGGCATGTCCGCGGCCCCCGCTTCCGGTCAGGTCGGGCCGACGGTACAGGAATATAATCCGCGCATCAAGAGGAAGGCGCATCGACCGGCCGCCGACGGGCAGCCGGACCGCCGCCCCCGCCGCCGTCACTCGTCCCTGAGCGCCTGGATCAGGCTGGAGGTGTCCCACCGGTTGCCGCCCTTGGCCTGGACGGCGGCGTAGAACTGGTCGACCAGGGCGGCGACCGGCAGGCGGGCGCCGTTGCGGCGGGCCTCGTCCAGGCAGATCGCCAGGTCCTTGCGTATCCAGTCGACCGCGAACCCGAAGTCGAACTCGCCGCGCAGCATGGTCCGGGCGCGGTTGTCCATCTGCCAGGATTGCGCCGCGCCCTGCGAGATCACGTCGACCACCAGGTCGCCATCCAGCCCGGCCCGCCGGGCGAAGTTCAGGGCCTCGGCCAGGCCCTGGATCAGGCCGGCGATGGCGATCTGGTTGACCATCTTGGTCAGCTGGCCGGCGCCGGCCGGACCCAGCAGGGTGACCGCGCGCGCATAGGCCTGGATCACCGGCCTGGCGGTGTCGAACCCGTCCGGGTCGCCGCCGGCCATCACCGTGAGCCGGCCCTGCTCGGCCCCCGCCTGGCCGCCGGAGACCGGCGCGTCCAGGAAGCGCACCTGCCGCTCGCGCGCCGCGGCGTCCAGTTCCCGGGCCAGGCCGGCCGACGCGGTGGTGTGATCGACCAGGAGGGTGCCGGGCAGCAGGCCGGCCAGCACGCCGGTGTCGCCGTACGCGACGCTGCGCACGTCGGCATCGTCGCCGACGCAGGTGAACGCGATGTCGGCCCCGCGCGCGGCCAGCGCCGGCGTCTCCGCGGCCCGCCCGCCGTGGCGGGCCACCCAGGCGTCGGCGCGGTCCGCAGTGCGGTTGTAGACGGTGACCTCGTGACCGGCGGCGGCCAGATGCCCGGCCATCGGCGCGCCCATCACGCCCAGGCCGATAAACGCGACCTTCATCGGCACCCTCCCGTTCTTTCGGATAAACCCTGTCGCGAACGCCCCTACGCGCGCATCATGATTGCCGATGTAGCGGCCGGACGGCGCACCACGCAAGTCCCCCGGCAGCGGCGAACCCGATGGCAGTGCGGTGGGTTCCTGGTGCGCTGCTTGAGGCGCACGGCCCAGGGGCTGCCGGACACTTTCGAAAAGGCGAGTGAGATGTCCCAAAAGAGACAGATGGGTTGACAATTCATCTATCTGCCCCCTTGATCGGGATGCGGCCGGCACGCCGACCGTCCCGCGACGCGCCTCAGGACACGGCCACCGAGATGATCTGCGCCGAACGATGACACTACCGATGCCCGCAAACCGGCTGCGCGTCGTCGAGCGATTCGTCGTGGGCAAGCACGGCGACCCGGACCGCTGCGAGGACCTGATCGTGGTCGGCGACGCCTTCGCCGCCGTGCTGGACGGGGCCACCGACAATCACGACGTCACCTTCGACGGCCTTGCGCCGGGCCGATTCGCGGTGCAGGCCTGCGCGGGGGCCCTGGCCGCGCTGCCGGCCGAAGCGGACGCCCGCACCGCCGTGGACCGGCTGACGACGGCGCTGGCGCGCGCCGCGGCGGCGGCCACCCCGAGCGGACCGGGCGCGGGCCGGCCGGCGCTGTCGCTGGTCGCGTACTCGGTGGCGCGGCACGAGGTCTGGCGCATCGGCGACTGCGCCTTCCTGATCGACGGCGAGGGCGACAACCCGGAAAGCCTGGTCGACCTGGCGGCGATCGGGGCCCGCTCGGCGCATCTGCACAGCCTGCTGGCCGCCGGCGCCTCGATCGACGCGCTGCTCGCCGACGACCCCGGCCGCGCGCTGATTCGCCCGCTGCTGCGCGCCCAGCGGGCGCTGAGCAACCGGGACGACAACAACCCCTATGCCTACGGCTGCCTGGACGGCACGCCCGTGCCGCACCGCTTCGTCGAGGTCGTCCCGGTGCCGGAGGCCGCGGCGGAGGTGGTGCTGGCCAGCGACGGTTATCCGGAGCTGCGCGCCACCCTGGCGGAGAGCGAACGGCGGCTCGCCGACATCCTGGCCGAGGACCCCTTGTGCATCAGCCGGCACCCGACGACCAAGGGGCTCGGCCCCGGCCAGGTGTCGTTCGACGACCGCGCCTATCTGCGCCTGGCGGTGACGCCGCCGCCGCTGCCGCCCAAGGTGGCGCCGCTGCGCCGCCGCCGCAGCGCCGTTTGATTTCGCCGCGCGCCGGCCGTATCTGTTCGGCATGGCCAGACGCTTCGACGGCGACACCCTGATCATCGCCAGCCACAACCCCGGCAAGGTGCGCGAGATCGCGGACCTGCTCGCGTCCCATGTCGCGCACGTCCTGTCCGCGGGCGAGGCCGGCGTGGACGACCCCGAGGAGACCGGCGAGACCTTCCGGGCCAATGCCGAGCTCAAGGCGCGCCACGTCGCCGGGCACACCGGGCGGCCGGCGCTGGCCGACGACAGCGGGCTGGTGGTCCCGGCATTGGGCGGCGCGCCCGGCATCCGTTCGGCGCGCTGGGCCGAGCAGCCGGACGGGGCGCGCGACTTCGCCGCCGCCATGGCCAAGGTCAACGCCATGCTGGAGGCGCGCCCGGAGCTGGACCGCGCCGCGCACTTCGTCTGCGCGCTGGCGCTGGCCTGGCCGGACGGCCACTGCGAGACGGTCGAGGGCACCGTGCACGGCCGGCTGGTCTGGCCGCCGCGCGGCGACCGCGGCTTCGGCTACGACCCGATCTTCGTGCCCGACGGCCGCGACGAGACGTTCGGCGAGATGGCGCCGGCGGGCAAGCACGCCATCAGCCACCGCGCCGACGCCTTCCGCCGGCTGGTGGCGCGCTGCTTCGTGTCGTGACCGCGGCGGCGGTGGCGCGGGCCGGCGCCGGCGCCGCACCGGACGCCGCGGCCGGGCGCGGCGATGCGGCCGGGGCCGGCTTCGGGGTCTACGTGCACTGGCCGTTCTGCCGGTCGAAGTGCCCGTACTGCGACTTCAACTCCCACGTCCGCGAAACGATCGACCAGGACCGCTGGCGCGCCGCGCTGCTTGCCGAGCTGGATCATTTCGCATCCGAAACGTCCGGGCGGACGGTCACGTCGGTGTTCTTTGGCGGCGGCACGCCCTCGCTGATGGCGCCGGAGACGGCGGCGGCGGTGCTCGACCGGGTCGCGGCGCGCTGGCCGGTGGCGTCGGACGTCGAGGTCACGCTGGAGGCCAACCCGACCTCCGCCGAGGCCGGCCGGTTCGCGGGCTTCCGGGCCGCCGGGGTCAACCGGGTGTCGTTGGGCGTGCAGGCGCTGGACGACGCCGCGCTGGCGTTTCTCGGCCGCGGCCACACGGCGGCGGAGGCGCTGGCCGCGGTCGGGCTGGCGGCGCGGCTGTTCGACCGGTTCTCGTTCGACCTGATCTATGCGCGGCCGGGGCAGACGGTCGCCGGCTGGCGCGCCGAACTGGGCCGGGCGCTGGCGCACGCCGGCGACCACCTGTCCGCCTACCAGCTGACCATCGAGCCGGGCACCCCCTTCCACGCCCGGCACCGGCGCGGCGAGATCGTCCCGCCGGACGAGGACACCGCCGCCGCGCTGTTCGAGGCGACCCGGGAGAGGCTGGTGGCGGCCGGGCTGCCCGCCTACGAGATCTCCAACCACGCCCGGCCGGGCGCGGAATGCCGGCACAATCTGACGTACTGGCGGCTGGACGACTATGCCGGCGTCGGCCCCGGCGCGCACGGGCGGCTGACGCTGCCCGGCGGCACCGTCACCACCCGCACCCACCGCGCCCCGGAGGCCTGGCTGGCGCGGGTCGAGGCGGCCGGCCACGGCGAGGGCCCGCGCCGGCCGGTCACGCCGGGCGACGCGCTGGCGGACACCCTGATGATGGGCCTGCGCCTGACCGAGGGCATCGACCGCCGCCGCCTGCGCGCCCGCTGCGGCGGCGACGTGGCCGACCTGCTGGACCCCGCCGCCGTGGCGCGCCTGGTCGAGGGCGGGTTCCTGACGATCGACGACCGCCGCCTCGCCGCGACCGAGCACGGCCGCCGCTGCCTGGATGCGGTGCTGCGGGCGCTGTTAAGTAGAGCTCCGGCTGGCTAGGACGCGTCACTGCCGGAACGGTCGAGATCGGAAGTTCTTCCGAGTTCTACGGCAGTGCCTTTATAGGCAAAGCCTTTATGCCTCCAAAAAACGCGAACGCCAGAAAAAGAACTATGAAAATCCAGCTTATTGACTTGTAAAATATGCCGATTTTTGCATCGGAGTGTACTTCATTTTTCTTCCGAACTCTGTCATCCGCCCCAAACAAAATGCCGAATATCCAGAACAGCCAGTTTCCGATGGGCCAATTGCTAGATACGTCAATAGGGCTTTCGCGGCCAATGAGTGTGGTTAGCTGCAGCCCAACAACCTCACTTTTGTATCTTTTTTCGATCTCAAGGGCATTACGGACAGCGCCCTTTAGAAGTCTATGATACCAGTGCAGATCTACGAAGTAAAACAAGTATGTTGCGATTATGGCCGCAAATAGAATTGGCAGGGCAATATGGACATCATATTCCCACAGTACAAAGAAAGGATCATCAATGCCGCTTACGACCACACCGATGAGCGCCAAAAGAGCACTCACGAACGAAATATAGAAGTTTCTTATCTTCATGCAGATTTCGTTGAAATGCTGCTGTACTTCGATACTCTGTTTCCAAGCGTCAATGGCCAACTTCATCTTGTCGTCGTCACTCAGCGGCATTTTGATCTCCTTCAAACTTGAAAATTTGCAGAATTTCGGCAAATTCCTTTTTAAGGACATGTTCGGGATCAATGTCTTGCTGTTTGCTATTTTTTTCACGCTGGACCTCTTCGTCAGTCCAATGCGTCACCTCTCGTAAAAGTTGATATTCTGGGCGATTTTGTGCAAGGCCATACTGCGCCCACGCATGATCGACGCCGGCATTCTTCGCCATTGCAATATCTTTATGAAGGCTATCGCCAACGTACACACAAGCCTTTTTTGGACGTCCAATCATCGCTATAATTTCCTGTAAGATATGTGGGTTTGGCTTTAACTCTCCTTTCGGTGTATGTTTTTGGATTGTTTTTGTAAACTTATATTGATGGACTGGATAGCGTCGGATTTCTTCACGAGTCAGATTTTGAGGCAAGTCGTGGTCTTCCGGAGAAAAAAGATAGTCGATCATGCCATCGAGACCAAGATTCCGAACACGATATCCTGCATAGAAAGCCATCGATTCCGTATATCCAACGATGCAGCATCCGGATGCTTTGATTGCTTCCAATGTATCTTTAATTGACGGATAGAGTCTTAGAGCGCTTTTTCGAGCTTTTCGAAATGCATAAATGGCATCACCGAAAACATCCTCAACTTTCCGACCATTGGCAAATTCCACAAGGCTAGGGACCTCTTCCAAAAGGAAAGCATATTCGCTGGTCCCATGCTTCTGGTGCACTATGCGAATTTCAGCCTTTAACTCCTCCCGATCGAATCCAGTTTTCTCCACGATTTTCTGGAACATCGCCGAGAACGAGCTATACCAAATTTCAACCCAGTCAAAGAGGGTGTTGTCCAAATCGGTGATTAGTACGGATTTGCGCAAGGTGCGGCTCCTTCGAGCACTGGCCGGGGCTCCAAAGCATTTTTAAACGGAAAGTTGGCCAGGAGCCAAGAGGTCAGTGGATGAAAAGGTCATTGGCTTTGTACCGCATGTGGGTTCCAGCGCAGGCCGGCCGCCTCTGTACCCGAAGGCCATCCCGTCCGTCAGCCGCAGCCCCCGGGCCCAGCCCGAGCCAGAATCTTGCCCAACGCCAGCAACTGCAATCCGCGACGATGGCGGCCAATCGCGTGCGATCTTGTGGTCTGACAATAATGCTAACTGTCTCGGCCCACTCCCGGATTCGTATAGGTGCCATACCCTAACGACCCATTCTTGTATGCGTCGACGCCCTAGAACCCCGCCACCGCGAAGCTGACCGGGGCCGGGTCGATGACGCGGGCGCCGTCGGCGGTGACTTCGAGCACCGCCAGGCCGCGTTCGGCCACGCCCTCCGGGCCGAAGCGGAAGATGCCGTCGGCGCCGATGAAGCCGCTCGGGTCGGTCAGGTTGGCCAGGGTGTAGGGCTCCCCGTCGCGGCCCTGCGCCAGGAATGCGGCCAGCGACACCGCGTCGTAGGCCAGCGTGGCCAGCCGCGGCGGCGCCTGGCCGAAATTCGCCCGGTAGTCGGCGACGAACTCGGCGCGCAGGTCCGGGTCGGGCGCGGCGAACCAGGCGCCGATCAGCGCCGGTTCGATGCCCACGTTCTGCCCGTCCCACAGGCCGGTGCCCATGACCTGCTCCGTGTCCATGTTGTAGTACGGCAGCAGCGGCGCGATGGTGCGCAGCCGCAGGCCCGCGTCGGGCAGCATGATGGCGTCGATCGCGTCGGCCTGCTGCGCCAGCCGCTCCACCGGCGCGGAGAACTCGCGCCCGCCCGACTGGTACAGCTCGGCGGCGACCAGCTCCGCCCCGTGGCGCGCCGTCGCCTCGCGCAGGGCGTCGCCCACGGTCTGGCCGTAGGGGCTGCCCGGCGCCAGCAGGGCGTATCCGTTCAGCCCGCGGGACACGCCGTAGCCGACCACGCGGTCGACCTGGTCCGCCGGGACGAAGCCCATGACCAGCACGTTGCCGCCGGCCACGCTGGCGTCGGTGGTGAAGGCGATGACGTTGACGCCCTCGGCCGCCGCGGCCTGCCCGACCGGCCGCACCGACTCGCTGAACAGCGGCCCGATGATCAGGTCGGCGCCCTCCTCCAGAACGGCCCGCGCCGCCGCCGCGGCACCCTGGGCGGTGCCGCCGGTATCGCGCGGCAGCAGCTCGAAGCTGCGCGCGCCCACCTCCAGCACGGCCATCTCCGCGGCGTTCTGCAGGGCGGGGCCGATCTCGCTGCCGCGGCCGGACAGCGGCACCAGCAGCGCCACCTTGACGGCGCCGGGCTCTTCCGCGCGGCCGAGGCGGTCGGTGATCCGCTGCGCCTGGCCGACCGGCTGGGCCGCCGGTTGCTGCGGCTGTTCGGGCTGCGGTACGCTGACCGTGCCGCAGCCGGCCAGGACCAGCGCCGCGAGCGCGAGCACGGCACTGCACCCGCCGAAGGCGCGCCGCCGCAGCCGGCCGGTTCCCGCGGGCGGTCTCCGCCCGGACTGCTCCGTCACCGTGTCGTCCGCCACCTGAGGTGTCTCCCGTTGCCCGTCAGCACCGCCGGCCCGCAGCACAACGGACCCGCCACCGACGATGACGTTAGCCGCGTCCAAAGGTCAAGTAAACCGGCTGCGGGCCTGTACCTGACCGCCGTCCCGATCGGCAACGCCGCGGACATCACGCTGCGGGCGCTGCGCGTGCTCGCCGCTGCCGACGCCGTGGTCTGCGAGGACACGCGGGTGACGCGCCGGCTGCTGACCATGCACGGCCTGTCCCGGCCGCTGGTGTCCTACCACGAGCACAACGCCGAGCGCGTGCGCCCGGCCCTGCTGGCGCGGCTGGCCGCCGGCGAGGTGCTGGCGCTGGTCTCCGACGCCGGGCTGCCGCTGATCTCCGACCCCGGCTACCGGCTGGTGCGCGCTGCGGTCGATGCCGGGCACCTGGTCACCTGCCTGCCGGGGCCGAGCGCGCCCGTCACCGCGCTGCTGCTGTCCGGCCTGCCCACCGACCGCTGGCTGTTCGCCGGCTTCCCGCCGGTCAAGGGGGCGGCGCGGCGGGCGTTCTTCGCGGAGGTGGCGGCGGTGCCGGCGACGCTCGTGTTCTTCGAATCGGCGCAGCGGCTGGCCGGCAGCCTGGCCGACCTGGCCGCGGTCGCCGGCGACCGCCCGGCCGCGGTGGCGCGCGAGCTGACCAAGATGTTCGAGGAGGTGCGCCGCGCCGGCGTGGCCGAGCTGGCCGCGCACTACGCCGCGGCCGGGCCGCCGAAGGGCGAGGTGACCGTGGTGGTGGGGCCGCCGGGCCCGGCCGCGGCGGCCGGCGACGAGGCGGTCGACGCCGCCCTGCGCGAGGCCCTGGCGGAGGCGAGCGTGCGCGACGCCGCGGCCCGGGTGGCCGCCGCCACGGGCCGGCCGCGCCGCGCGGTCTACCGGCGGGCGCTCGCGCTGGACGGGCGCGGCGGGGACGGCGACGGCGGTAGCGACGGGGGCGGCGGTGGCGATCCGGACGCCGGCTGACCCGGCACGGCAGCGCGCCTACCGGCTGGGCTGGCGGGCCGAGGCGCTGTGCGCGCTGGCGCTGCGGCTGAAGGGCTACCGCATCCTGGCGCGCCGCTATCGGGCGCCGGGCGGGGAGGTCGACATCGTCGCGCGCCGCGGCGCCACCCTGGCCTTCGTCGAGGTCAAGGCGCGGCCGACCCTGGCGGCGGCGCTCGACACCCTGACGCCGCGCCAGCGCGCCCGGGTGGAGCGCGCCGCGCGCGCCTGGCTGGCCGGCCACCCGTACGCGGTGCCGCCCGACGCGCTGCTGCGCTTCGACCTGATGGCGCTGCGCCCGCGCCGCTGGCCGCGGCACGTCCCGGACGCCTGGGAGCCGCGCGGCTGGTGGTGACCGCCGGGCCGGCGCGCTACGCGTCGAGATCCACCACCACCGGCACGTGGTCGGACGGCTTGGGCGGCCAGTCGCGCGCGGCCTTCAGCACGGCGGCGGCGCGCAGGGCCGGCACCAGCGGCCGGGTCACCCAGACGTGGTCGAGGCGGCGGCCGCGGTCGGACAGCTGCCAGTCGCGGGCGCGGTAGCTCCACCACGTGTACAGATGCCGGTCGGCCGGCACGAAGTGGCGCACCGCGTCGACCCAGCCGAGGGCGCGCCGCAGGGCGTCGAGCCGGTCCACCTCGACCGGCGTGTGGCTGACCACGTCCACGAGCTGCACGTGCGACCACACGTCGGTCTCCAGCGGCGCGACGTTGAGGTCCCCGGCCAGCACCAGCCGGTCGGCGGGGCTGCGACGGTCCGGCCACCACGCCGCCATGTCCTCCAGGAAGCTCAGCTTGTGGGCGAACTTCTCGTTGAGCTCCGGGTCGGGCAGATCGCCGCCGGAGGGCACGTAGACCGTGTGCACCTCGACGCCGCCGGGCAGGCGGGCGGAGACGTGGCGGCCGTCGCGCCGGCCGCACCAGTGGTGCACCTGCACGTCGCGCAGCGGCAGCCGCGAGACGATGGCCACGCCGTGCCAGCCCTTGAACCCGGCCGGCGCGATGTGGCGGTAGCCGCGCTCGGCGAACGGTTGGCGCGGGAACTGCTCGTCGGCGACCTTGGTCTCCTGCAGGCACAGCACGTCGGGCTCGGCCTCGTCGATCAGCCGAAGCGCCTGCCCGAGCCGCAGCCGGACCGAATTGATGTTCCAGGTGGCGATGCGCACGGACGGCGGGAGGTTCGGCGGGACCCGGAGAGCGTGTGCGGCGCAGGACCGGCCGCCCCGGACAGTGCGCACGGGCGCCCGCAAACCGCAAGAGGGATGCCCCGACCCGCACGCGCGGGCACTGAAGGCGACGTGGGGTTTGGAGCGATCCGGCTTGAGCTGCCGGCGCTGCGCCCGGCCCCGGCGGTCTGCGTCCCGGAGCGGGCCGGGCCCGAGCCGATCACTGCGCGAAAAACAGGACCGCGGCGAGGATGAGCAGCGCCACCAGCACGGCGAACCCGATCTTCACCCAGCTGTAGGGGCGCTCGCCCTGCACCTCGCCGGTGCGGCCGTTGACCACGATGCGGTACGGCTTGCCGCCGTAGCGATAGGCGGCGACCCAGACCGGCATCAGGACGTGCTTGTAGGTGATGTCCTCGTGCCGGGTGCTGAGGCTGTCGATGCGCTGGTGGTCGCCGCCGATGTCGCGCTGCACGTCCTGCCGGATCACCCGGTCCATGAGCCGCTTTGCGTAGTCGAAGCCCTGCGCCAGGCCGATGCAGTACCGCTCGGCGCGAAAACCGCTCAGATAGCGCGGGTCGTAGCCGGTGACCGCGTCCAGGTCCCACGGCTCAAGCTTCTCGGTGTAGTCGCGCGGCAGCTTGTCGCTGGCCAAGACCAGTACGTCGTCAAAGGCGCGGGCGACGGTGCCGGCGACCGGCTGCCAGCGCACCCGGACGACGGTGCGCGTGCGCCGCACCCGCTTGCCGTTCTCGACCGCCGTGTAGGTCTCGCGGGTCGTGTAGTTCATGCCGCGCTGGCCGCGGTACCGGGAGGTGGTCCGGCAGTCGTAGGTCCAGTACGGCACGTAGATGCCGTTGAAGGCGTCGTTGGCCTTGGCGAAGCGCACCAGGTCGTTCGGTGCGAACCACAGCGACTTAATCCATCGCCGGAACCGCTCGCGCGCCGCCCGCGCGTCGAGAGCGAAGGGCAGGACGCCGCGCGGCTTCAGCATGCGGTGGGCCCTGGACTCCAGCACCACGTTGTGGCCGCAGAACGGGCAGTGATCCGCGGTGACGCCCTCCTCCAGCGTGAACTCCGCGGCGCAGGCGGCGCACTGCGTCGTCACGGCCTCGATCGTCTGGTCGGACTCGTGCGCCGCGCTCAGGCCCTGCTCGAAGCTGAGCTCGTCCACCGAGGTCTCGCCCTCCGGGCGGATCTCGTTGCGATGGCCGCAGTATTCGCATTCCAGGACGGTCGTGCCCGGCGCATAGCTCAGCACCGCGCCGCAGGATTCGCAGGGGAACTGCGCGGTGTCCGCCATGGCCGAAGCTCCGGTGTCCTGTCGTGCGGGTCCGGGGTCCGGCCGCTTACGAGGCGGGCGGCAGCGGCGGCGGCACGGCGGCGAACAGCGGGGCGAGCGCCGGCACGTCGCCCGCCCTGGTCCACGCGTCCATGCCCTGGGTCCAGACGAGGGTGTCGCGGGTCAGCTCGCCGCCGGCCGCCTTGCGGCGCAGGTCGTCCATGGGGAACGGGCCGGTCTGCTGGCCGCCGACGGCCACATGGTACGGCGTCTCCTGCGGCAGCGGCGGCGGGGCGGCGGGCTCGCCCCATGGCGACGGGCGGGCGGGCTGTTCGGTGCCTTGCGCCGAGCCGGTCGCGCGGGTCATGCGGTCCGCCATCATCATGCCGACGCCAAGCCCCATGCCGGTGCCCGCCGCGCCGGGATTGTCCGCCGCCTCGCGGATCGCCTCGGCGGTCTGGAACTGGGTGTAGCGGTTAAGGTCGCCGACCACGCCCATCGCCGTGCGCCGGTCGAGCGCCTCCTCCACTGTCTTGGGCAGCGACACGTTCTCGACCAGCAGCCTGGTCAGCTCCAGCCCGTACACCGCCATCTCCGGCGCGATCTTCTGCGTCACGAAATCGCTGAGCTGGTCGTAGCTGGCGGCGAGGTCGAGCACCGGAATGCCGCTGGCGCCGAGCACGGTGGCAAAGCGGCTGACGATCATGTTGCGGAGCTGGTCGGTGACCTCGTCGGTCGTGAAGTGCCCGTCGGTGCCGACGATCTCCCGCATGAAGGTGGCGGCGTCCAAGACCCGGATCACGTAGGTCCCGAAGGCGCGCAGCCGCACCGGTCCGAACTCGGGATCGCGCAGCATCACCGGGTTCTTGGTGCCCCATTTCAGGTCGGTGAAGCGCCGCGTGTTGACGAAATAGACCTCGGCCTTGAACGGGCTCTCGAAGCCGTGCCGCCACCCCTGCAGGGTGGACAGGATCGGCACGTTGCGCGTCTCCAGCTCGTACCGGCCGGGATAGAACACGTCGGCGACCTGCCCCTCGTTGACGAACACCGCGACCTGGCTTTCCCGCACGGTGAGCTGGGCGCCGTACTTGATCTCGTTGTCGTGCCGCTCGAACCGCCAGACCATGGTATCCTGGCTGTCGTCGGTCCATTCGATGACGTCGACGAACTCGCCGCTCAGAGTGTCCCAGAGACTCACCTCGGCCTCCCTTCGATCCTGCGTCCAAACCCGCCGTTCCGGAACCGTCCGGATGCACACGTGCAAGCGCCTGGTGTTCGGCAAGCCGGAGCGCGCGTCCGGCTGTCGGCCGGCGGGAAGACGGAGTGTTGAAACACTGCCTTGGACTGGATCGAAAAACAAGTTGAATGATTTGTGTCGTCTTTGAGCAATGAAGCCCGCCCTTGGAGAGCCGGAATGACGAGCTATGAATCCGGTTTCGCCCTTCCATCCCTGTGTCCGCAGAATATAAGTATAAAGTATTAATGTTCTGCATGACGAAAGCATTGCCCACTCTCGGCACTAGGCATAGTCTTTGTTGAAGTTTCGCAGAATGCACAGGATCACCCAAGCATGGGCGGCGTGACCTTGGCCGACATGGTGCGCGGCGGGATCGAGGACTTTGGACAGCGCAGCGGCCACCTGATCGGCTTGAGGCTGCTGGTCGATCCGTCCCTGTTCATCCTGGGGGAAGGCCTGCTGCGGGTCGCCGCGCCGGCGCCCGAAGGACTCGTCGTCGGCGGCATTGGCCGGCTCGCGCAAAGCGGCCGCCACACCTGGCGCCTCTATCCCCAGAGCCATGTGGCCGCGCCGGGCGAGCGGTTCGTGGAAATCGCCGCGTCAACCGCGGGCGTGGAGACCCGCTTCTTTTCGTCGATCCTGACCGAGGGGCTGAGCGGCGCGGCCGTGGCGGACTGGAGCCTGCCGCCCGCCGGCCGGCTGGGGCTCGCCACCCTGACCACACCGGGCGGCGACACCTATGAGCGGGTCGAGCCGCCGGGGACCGGCTGGGTCCTGCCGCGGACCCGCTATGAGCGGGTTGAGATGCGCGGCCCGGCGGAGTCGCGGCGGCACAGCGGGCATCTCTTTGCGCGGCCGACCGGGGCGGCCGAGCCGGCGCCGGCCATCGAACTGCTCTGGGCGGAGACGGTGGAGTGCCGCGCCGCCGTCTGGGTGATGCTCGCCGCCGGCGTCCGGATCGACCCGGCCGCCGTCGCCGTCTCGTGACGGCGGCCCGTGCCCCGCCCGTCTCGTCCAGAAGCAAAGGATCCGGCGGCACCGCCGGTCGCCGAAAGCCGGCGGCCGGCGGTTCAACAGCAAGGCAGCAAGGAGGACGGAGTCGCATGATCTCTTTCATCAAGAACATGGTCGACGTGAAGTCCGACCAGATGATCCAAAGCGGCCTGGAGTTCCTGGTCCGCCTCGATCCGAAGGCGGCAACCGAAGCGGAAATCCGCCAGATGGAGGACGAGCTGGACAAGCTGGGCAAGGAGCTCGCCGAGTCCCGCATGACCTTCCAGCGCGAGAAGAAGGAGGCCGAGGCCATACAGCAGCTCGCCGCGCAGCGCATGGCGGCCGCCGAGAAGCTGGAGCAGCAGATGCTGGCCGAGCCGGATCCGAACCGGAAGGCGGCCCTGGAGAAGAGCCTGACCACCCTGGTCGACATGCTGGAGACGATGAACCCGGAGATCGAGCGCGAGCGGCGCGACGCGGTCGAGGCGACCGAGTTCATGCACCTGCTGGAGAAGACCTATCAGGACCTGGGCAGCAAGCTGCGCACCGCCCGGTCCGAGCTGGAGCGGGCCCAGCGCGAGATGAAGACCGCGGAACAGCAGCGCATCGCCTCCGAGCGGCGGGCCCAAGCCGCGCGCCAGGCCGCGGGGCTGGCCAGCGCCACCAGCGGGCTGTCGGTCGCGCTGAAGTCGATGCGCCATGCCGCCGAGGAGGACCTCAAGGAGGCCGAGGCCGCCCGCCTCAAGGCCGACCTGCTGCAGCCGACCCGGCCGGAGGAGGACGACCCGAACATCGCCGCCGCCCTCGCGTCCGTCGGCACGGGCGTGTCGGAGACCGGCAGTACGGTGTCGGGCCGGCTCGCCCTGCTGCGGGCCCAGTCGCTCGCCGGCGGAGCGCCGCCGCGGGCCCTGCCGGGGAGCTGAATGCTCGGCTCCGATGTCCGTTGCATGTGTTGCAGGAGGTTCACAAGCCGCCGCATGGCCCGGCGGCGATCGACAGGGGACTGGCAGGGTGCCGGCGTGCCGAATCGGCTTGAGCATGGCCGGCACGCCGCTCCGGCAATGCCTGCTGCCGCCAGTCCGCTCAAAAAGTTCCGTTGTTGCTTGACCCCCCATACGAAAGCATGGCCGGGCGACCACCCTTTCGGAGAGTGGTCAGCCTTGACATCGCGTTGGCTCGCAAGACGCTAAACATCCGTCGGCCGATCTGCGCGCGTCGGCCGTTGATTCATGCCATTATAGACAACCTGAAGATGCGGCTCATCGATCGCCGGCGGCGGGTCAGGGAAGGGAGCGGACATTGGCACAGAGCAGAAAAGGTCTTTGGATGTGGCCGTTCATCCTTTTCGTATTTCTTTTCATAACCCCGTCCGCGTCCGCGCAGGCGATCGACTGGAGCGGCACCTGGGACAGCCGGTGGCGCGACGGCGGCGCGACGCTGTATCTTGAGCAGGACGGCGACATCGTCACCGGCACCTATCCGGCATTCGAAGGGACGATCCGCGGCGAGGTGCGCGGCCGGCTGCTGGTCGGCTCGTGGACCCAGCCCACGGGGGCCGGCGATTTCGTCTTCGCGCAAGCGCCGGACGGACGCAGTTTCAGCGGTCGCTTCGGCACCGGCGAGTGGTGGACCGGAGAGCGCTTTCCCGTGGCCCCTGCCGACAACCGGGTGCGCGCCGACGCGTCGAGCCCGCGCACCGCGCTGTTGTCCTTCATTGCTGCGGGCAACGCGGCGCGCGGCGATCGCATCGACCGGTTGGCCGCGGCGCTCAATGTGCTCGACTTCACGGACCTGCCGGCGGAACGCGCCGAGACGCCGACGGATCGCCTGCGCCCGGGCCAGGCAGCTGTTCGACATCCTGGATCAGCTGACGTTCCGGGTCTGGGAGGCGCCGATCCCGGACCCGGACGAACGCGAGGTCGAGGTCCGGCTGCGCCAGGCCGGCACCGGCGAAACGTTCCGCCTGCGCTTTCGCTACGGCGTCCGTCCGGACGGCGCCGCGGGCTGGTTCCTGGTCATGCCCGAGCCGGAGGTCATGGAGCGCACCCTCGATCGGCTGTTGGCGTTTCGCGACGGTGCGCTGCCGCACGATCGTGCGCACCACGACCTGGCCTCGCCGCGCGACACCATGCGGACCTTTCTGGAGGCGTATTATGACTGGGAGAATACGGGCGACAGCGAGCCGCTGTTCGGCACGCTCAACCGCACCGGGCTCGGGCTGGCGGCGGGCGACGATGAGGCGGCGCTCAGGGCGCAGTACCTCAAGCAGGTGATCGATCGCGTCGGCTACGTCCTCTGGCAGGAGATCCCCAACAACCCGCAGCAGGAGGGCCCCTACACCCACTTCGTCCACCCCGAAGGCCGGATCGAGATCGGCCCGGTCGAGACCGCCGAAGGCCAGCGCATCTGGCAGTTCACACCCCAGACACTCGCCGCCGCGCGCCCGCTGTACGTCGCGCTGGAGGACATGCCCGCCGATGCCGGGATCGATCTCGAGCCCGCGTCCGTGTTCATGCAGGTCCGCGACGAGATCCGGGCGCTGGATCGCGACCTGCTGCGGACGGCGGCGCGGAACCCGAGATCCTCCTCCTGCGCGGTCCGCGAGCCGGCCGGGCCGGGCAGCCACACCACGTTGGCCACGTCACCGCCCAGCGGGTGGCGGTCGGCCAGGAACTGCCCGGCGGCGCGTCCGACCGCGACGCGATCGGTAACGACGCGCGCCGTCACGTGGCGGCTGCCGGACCCCGTGGTCAGATCGATCACCGGTACGCCGCGGTCCTGCGCCTGCCGGAACACCGGGTCGAAAGCCTCACGTTCCAGGGCAATCACGATCAGCGCGTCGGCCTCGTCCTCCAGGCACTGCTCGACCTGTGCGACCTGTGCCTCGATATCGAAGTCCTCGAGCTCCAGCAGGCGCAACAGCACGCCCTGGCGCCGCGCCTCCGCCTCGAGGCCTTTCGCGAGAACGTCAAAGTAGTCGAACGACGTGGGCGGCACGCTGGCGCAGATCCGCCAGAGCTCCTCCGCACGCTCCAGGGGCATGTAGCCGGTGCGCGTGTACGCGCCGCCCTCGAAGAACGGCGGCTGCCGGCTCTCGACCGACCGGGGAAACCAGGCGTCGAGGGGCGCGACCCCGGCGGGCGCCATTGCCTCCGGGCCGACCAGCCGCACGCTGTCCAGTTGCGCCGCCGCGGGCAGGGCGGCCGATGCGAGGGCGGCGGCAATGCCCAGGCCAAGCAGTATCCTGTGATGCATAGAGCCAGAAGACCTCAATATTGCAGCTTACATCGAAAGAACATGCCTAACGTCGGACCGGTGTGCAAGCGCCCGTGATTATCCGAAAGAGGCCTGCGCGGCTTGCCTCAATCCGAGTTCCATGACCGGCCCGTGCACCACCTGACCTGAATCCTGGGTATCGCGCCTGCCGGTTTTTGTTACGGGCCGGCCCGGCCGCCGTTCAGGAAGGCCTGGAAGGCACGCAGCGTCTCGTCGCTGGTGTGGTGCTCGATGCCCTCGGCATCGGTCTCGGCGGTTTCCGGGTCGATCCCCAGCGCCAGCAGGAAGTCGCGGACGATGCGGTGCCGTTCGCGCGAGCGTTCGGCGACCCGGCGCCCGGCGTCGGTCAGGAAGATCGACCGGTAGCGCTCCTTGCGCACCAGGCCGTCGCGCACCAGCCGGTGCAGCGCGGCGTTGACGGTGGCGGCGGTCACGCCCAGGCGTTCCGCGAGGTCGACCGTGCGCGCCTCCCCGGTGGCGTCGCACAGGTCGGCGATCAGCTCCAGATAGTCCTCGGCCACCTCCCGCTGGTGGGCCCGCCGCACCTCGTCGAAGGTGCGCGCCTGACGCTTGGCGTCGCGCAGGGCCATGCTCGCCGCCTTCCTTGCTCTCGATCCCGGCCAGCGCCGATCGCCGGGACAATGGCTCCGGCGGCGAAGAGTTAGCCCAGGCTTAATTTCTTTGTCAATTGACATATAGCAAGCATACCCATAGATCCGGCACGCGCACGCCGGCCAGGGCGTTACCGGACGGCGCCGGCGCGGCACGAGGGTCGGAGGTCCGCCGGACGGCACATCATGGAGCAAAGCATGAGCACCGCATCGATCGTCGCACGGGTCCTGTCCGGCATGCGGACGCTTGCCCTGCCGGCGGCCGGCGCCGCGGTGCTGGCCTGGGCGCTGGCACCGGCGGTCCCGGCGCGGGCGCAGGCGCCGGAGGACGCGCCGCTGGCCGTGGTCACCATCGGGATGATCGGCGACGTGGCGCGCACCGTGGCCGGCGACTGCGTGCGGGTCGAGGCGCTGATGGGGCCGGGCATCGACCCGCACCTGTACCGCGCCAGCGCCAGCGACGTGCGCGCGTTCCAGGAGGCGGACGCGATCCTCTATTCGGGCTATTCGCTGGAAGGGCAGCTCGGCGAGGTGCTGGGCCGGCTCGCCCAGGTGAAACCCACCGTGGCGGTGTCGCCGAGCGCCATCGACCCGGCCCGGCTGATCACCGTCCAGGACGTCTACGGCATCGATCCGCACCTGTGGATGGACGCCGGCCTGTGGGCGGAGATCGCCCCGGTCATCGCCGACACCCTGGGCGCGGTCGCGCCGGACTGCGCCGACGCCATGCAGGCGCGCGCCGCGGCCTACCGGGACCGGCTCGCCGCCCTGCACGCCTGGATCGGGGAGAGCATCGCCACCATCCCCGAGACCCAGCGTATCCTGGTGACGGCGCACGACGCTTTCAACTATTACGGCCGGGCCTACGGGATCGATGTCGAGGGCATCCAGGGGATCAGCACCGAGGCGGAGGCCGGCGTGGCGGACATCCGCGACACGGTCGACCTGGTCGTCGAGCGCGGCGTGCCGGCGGTGTTCGTGGAGAGCACGATCAACCCGCGCACTGTCCAGGCGATGGTCGACGCCGCGGCCCGGCGCGGCCACACCATCCGCATCGGCGGCGAGCTCTATTCCGACGCGATGGGCGAGGACGGCACGCCGGGCGGCACTTATATCGGCATGCTGTACGAGAACACGGTGACCATCGTCGAGGCGCTGGGCGGGACGCCGGCCCCCCTGCCCGACGCGCTGCGCGATTGGGCCGAGACCTGGGGCATCGAGGTCGCCGCCGACTGAGCGGGCCGGCCGCCGCCTTGGAGCACACGCGGGAGACGACATGGCGACCGAGGCACTCCACGAGCCGGAATGGGCGGTGCACGTCGAAGACCTGACGGTCAGCTATCACGGCAAGCCGGTGCTCTGGGACATCGACGTGAACATCCCGCCCGGCGTGATGGCGGCGATCGTCGGGCCCAACGGGGCCGGCAAGAGCACGCTGCTCAAGGCCATCCTCGGGCTGGTCACGCCCACCGCCGGCCACGTGATGATCCACGGCCGGCCCTACCGGCGGCAGCGCAAGCGGGTCGGCTACGTCCCGCAGCGCTCGTCGGTGGACTGGGACTTCCCGACCACGGCGCTGGACGTGGTCATGATGGGCCGGTACGGCCACCTGGGCTGGTTCCGCCACCCGGGCCGGACCGAGCGCGAGCGCGCCCTGGCGGCGCTGGAGGAGGTGCGCATGGCCGACCTCGCCCACCGCCAGATCAGCCAGCTGTCCGGCGGCCAGCAGCAGCGGGTGTTCCTGGCCCGCGCCCTGGTGCAGGAGGCCGACGTCTACTTCCTGGACGAGCCGATGGCCGGCGTCGACGCCACCACCGAGCGCACCATCGTCGCCCTGCTGCACAAGCTGCGCGACGCCGGCAAGACGCTGGTCGTGGTGCACCACGACCTGCAGACGGTCGAGACCTATTTCGACTGGATCGTGATCCTGAACGTGCGGGTCATCGCGCAGGGGCGGGTCGACGCGGTGTACACCCTGGACAACCTGCACCAGGCCTACGGCAGCCACGCCTCGCTGCTGGAGCACGGGCCGCTGGCCGGCGCGCGCGGCGCCGACGCGCCGCTGGCGGCGCCCGCCGAGAGCCCGGGCGGACCGCCCGCCGAGCCCCGGCCGGGGCGGAGGGGCTCGCGGTCATGACCGGCCTGCTGGCCTTCCTTGGCGACTACACGATCCAGAACGTGATGATGGGTGCGGCCCTGCTCGGCCTGATCAGCGGCGTGCTGGGCTGCTTCGCCGTGCTGCGCCAGCAGAGCCTGCTCGGCGACACCCTGTCGCACGCGGCCCTGCCGGGGGTCTGCCTGGGGTTCCTGGTCGCCGGGGCGCGCGAGCTGTCGGCCATCCTGGCCGGCGCGCTGGTCACCGCCATCCTCGCCGCCCTGGTCATGCTGGTGCTGACGCGCACCACGCGGCTGAAGACGGATGCCGGGCTGGGCATTTCGCTCTCCGTGTTCTTCGCGCTGGGCGTGGTGCTGCTGACCTACGTCCAGTCGACCGGCAACGCCGGCCAGGGCGGGCTGGACGCGTTCCTGTTCGGGCAGGCGGCCGGGATCCTGCGCTCCGACCTGGTGCTGATGGGCGGGATCACGGCGGTCTCGCTGGTGCTGGTGGCGGCACTCTGGAAGGAGTTCAAGCTGGTCAGCTTCGACCCCGTGTTCGCCGCCACGCTGGGCCTGCCGGTGCTGCTGCTGGAGACCGTGCTGACCGTGACCATCGCGTTCGCCGTGGTGGTCGGGCTGCAGATGGTCGGCGTGGTGCTGATGGCCGCCATGGTGATCGCCCCGGCCGCGGCCGCCCGGCAGTGGGTGCGCCGGCTGGAGCCGATGGTCGGGCTGGCCGCGCTGTTCGGCATCCTGGCCGGGCTGTCCGGCGCGCTGATCAGCGCCTCGGGGCGCGGGCTGGCGACCGGGCCGCTGATCATCCTCAGCGCCTCCGCCCTGGTCCTGGTCTCGATCCTGTTCGCGCCGGAGCGCGGGCTGGTCTGGGAGCAGGTCCGGCGCCGCCGCGGCCGCCGCGAGCTGGAGGGCAACCGGGTGCTGGAGACGCTGTACGGCCTGGCCAGCCGCCACAAGGACCCGCACTACCCGGCCGAGGAGGGCATGATCGACGCCTATCACGGCCTGCCGACGCGCGACGCCCTGGCCCGCCTGTCCCGGCGCGGCATGGTCGCGCCGGTCGAGCACATGCCCGGCGAGGAGGGCCCGCACTGGGCGCTGACGGACAGCGGGCTGGCCCGTGCGGAGGACCTGACCGAAGCGCGGGACACCGCGCCGCAGCGGGCGCGGAGGCCGGCGTGATGCTGACCGACCTGTTCGCCAACATCCCGGCGATGATCATGCTGACCGGCGCGCTGGTCGGCAGCGCCGCCACCCTGGTCGGGGTGTTCCTGGTGCTGCGGCGCAACAGCATGCTGTCGGACGCGATCAGCCACTCGATCGTGTTCGGGATCGTGATCGTCTGGCTGCTGACCGGCCGGCAGAGCGGGCCGGTGCAGCTGATCGGCGCGGCGCTGGCCGGGGTGCTGACCGTGGTCCTGACCGAGGCGCTGGTCGGCACCCGCAAGGTCAAGGACGACGCGGCGATCGGCCTGGTCTTCCCGGTGCTGTTCTCGATCGGCGTGCTGCTGCTGAACCTCTATGCCCGCGACGTGCACATCGACACGCACACCGTGCTGCTCGGCGAGATCGGGTTCGTCTGGCTCGATACGATGAGCGTCGGCGGCTACGCGATCCCGCAGGCGGTGGTGTGGATGGGCGTGGTGACGCTGATAAACGCCCTGTTCGTCGGGCTGCTGTACAAGGAGCTCAAGCTCGCCACGTTCGACCCGGCCCTGGCCCGGGCGCTCGGCTTCGCGCCGGCGGTGCTGTTCTACGCCCTGCTGATGCTGACCAGCGTGACCGCGGTCGCCGCGTTCGACGCGGTCGGCGCCATCCTGTTCATCGCATTCGTCATCGTGCCGCCGTCGGCCGCCTACCTGCTGACCGACCGGCTCAGCCTGATGCTGGTCATCGGCATTGCCATTTCCGTGGCCTCCAGCGTGCTCGGCTATTATGCCGCGGTGGCGCTGGACGTGTCGATCGGCGGGATGATGGCGGTGATGACCGGCGGGTTCCTGACCCTGGCCTTCCTGTTCGGGCCGCGCTACGGGCTGCTGGCCCAGGCCTGGACACGGCTCAGCCAGCGCTATGTCAATGAGAGCCGGACGCTGGCGGTCCACCTGTACAATCACGAGGGACGCGCGGAGGCCGGCCACGAGAATGTCGTCGGCGCCCTCAGCGATCATCTATGGTGGGATCGTCGCAAGGCCCGGAACGTTATAGAGAGAAGCCTGCGCCTGGGCTTCGTCGTGCGGCACGGGGAGGAGCTCCACCTGACCGCCAAGGGCCGCCGGGTCGCCCTCGAACTGCTCCAGCCGTGGCGGGCCGGGGGCGCCTGAGGCGGCAAGGGCCGGCGGCCGGCGACCATGAGCGGCACCGCCGAGGCGGCGCTCGCACGGCGCTTTGCTAAACAACGGCATAAACTTGAGCAAAGCGACTCGAAAAGGCCGACAGGGGCGATGTTGACACGGGCATGAACCTGTTCAAGACGCGGCCCGTTTTCATCATTCGGCCTTTGCAAACAGGCCCCGAGCCGTGTTGAATATACAGTATGGACCGGCGCAGGGGGAAAACACCATTTATGGTGGGAATACCGCCGCAGGCACGGTTGGCGGTGTCCCGGCGCCGGTGGGCGCGGGGCGGAGACACCGGCCATCAAGGCGGCACCGCGTTTCGACCGGGATGGGCGTCGTGTGGACAGCCGATCCTGAGTGTCCGGATCCGTCGCGCCGGGTCCGCAGCTTGCAAAAAGAACTGCGCCGGAATGGCTAAGATGAGAGCATGAGTCGGCACCGGACGGCAGGAAACGGAGCGAAAAGACTTGGGGCCTGGGCAAGCGGATCTCAAGGGGCATCAAGGCAACAGCTGGCAGACGACTCTGGCGTACAACTGAATACCGTGGCAGTTTACGAAGGCGGCATTCGCCATCATGTTGCCACATATCGGCCCGCATACAGGGTTGTCGCCGAAGTGTACGTAGGACACTGTGTGGATACTTAGCTGAGGGGATGTGGCCATGGCCGTACCCAACATCGTCGAACTCTTTAGCGAGAGCTACGGCCGCCATCGAGATACCGAGATGGAGTTCCAGGAGTATCTCGAGGGCTGCCGGTCGGACCCGATGATGTACGCGAATGTCGCCGAGCGCATGCTCGACGCGATCGGCGAGACGCAGGTCCTCGACACGTCGCGGGACGCGCGTCTCGGCCGCATCTTTCAGAGCCGCACGATCAAAATCTATCCCTACTTCTCGGACTTCTTTGGGATGGAGGACACGATCGAGCGCATTGTCGGCTTCCTGCGCCACGCGGCGCAGGGGCTCGAGGAACGCAAGCAGATCCTCTACCTCCTCGGCCCCGTCGGCGGCGGCAAGTCCTCGCTCGCCGAGCGGCTGAAGCGGCTGGTCGAGGAGCGCCCGATCTACGCGCTCAAGGCGGGCGCGGACGTCAGCCCGATCTTCGAGAGCCCGCTCGGCCTGTTCAACCCCGAGCAGCACGGCCGGATGCTGGAGGAGCAGTACGGCATTCCGCCGCGCAAGCTGCCCGGGATGTGCTCCGGCTGGGCGCTCAAGCGCCTCGACGAGTTCGACGGCGACCTGTCCCGGTTCAAGGTCGTCCGCCTCTATCCGTCGAAGCTGCGCCAGACCGCGGTCGCGAAGACCGAGCCCGGGGACGAGAACAACCAGGACATCTCCTCGCTGGTCGGCAAGGTCGACATCCGCAAGCTGGAGTACTATGGCCAGGACGACCCCGACGCCTACAGCTATTCCGGCGGCCTGAACGTGACCACCCAGGGCATCCTGGAGTTCGTCGAGATGTTCAAGGCGCCGCTGAAGATGCTGCACCCGCTGCTGACCGCGACGCAGGAAAACAACTACATGGGCACCGAGGGCATCGGCGCCCTGCCGTTCCACGGCCTGATCCTGGCGCACTCGAACGAATCCGAGTGGAAGAGCTTCAAGTCCAACCGCAAGAACGAGGCCTTCCTGGACCGCATCTGCGTCATCAACGTGCCCTACTGCCTGCGCGTGGACGAGGAGGTGGAGATCTACCGGAAGCTGCTGCGCCAGTCCGAGCTCGCCGAGGCGACCTGCGCGCCCGGCACCCTGGAGATGATGGCGCGGTTCTCCGTCCTGACGCGGCTGAAGCCGCACCAGAACTCGTCGCTGCACGCCAAGATGCGGGTCTACAACGGCGAGAGCCTGCGCGAGGTCGACCCCCGGGCGAAGACCGTGCAGGAGTACCGCGAGGCGGCCGGCGTCGACGAGGGCATGGAAGGCCTGTCCACGCGCTTCGCCTACAAGGCCCTGTCGGAGACGTTCAACTTCGACACGCGCGAGGTGGCGGCCGATCCGGTGTTCCTGATGTACGTGCTGGAGCAGCACATCCGGCGCGAGCAGTTCGCCCAGGAGAAGGAGCGGGAGTACCTGTACTTCATCAAGGAGGAGCTGGCGCCGCGCTACGCCGAGTTCATCGGCAAGGAGATCCAGAAGGCCTATCTGGAGTCCTACGACGACTACGGGCAGAACCTGTTCGACCGGTACATCGCGTACGCGGACGCCTGGGTCGAGAACCAGGACTACAAGGACCCGGACACGGGGCAGATGCTCGACCGCGGGATGCTCGACCAGGAGCTCTCGAAGGTGGAGAAGCCGGCCGGCATCGCCAACCCGAAGGATTTCCGCAACGAGGTCGTCAAGTACGCGCTGCGCCAGCGCGCCTCCAGCGGCGGATCGAATCCGCGCTGGACGTCCTATGAGAAAATCCGGCAGGTGATCGAGGAGCGCATGTTCTCGCAGGTCGAGGAGCTGTTGCCGGTGATCTCGTTCCACAGCAAGAAGGACAGCGAGAGCGAGCAGAAGCACGAGGCCTTCCTCGACCGCATGGTGGCGCAGGGCTACACCGAGCGCCAGGTGCGCCGCCTGGTCGAGTGGTACATGCGGGTCCAGAAGGCCGGCTGAGCCGGGCGCCGGCGGCGGGGCCGGCGCTCGCAGACGCAAAGAGGGCGCGACTGATGGACATCATCGATCGGCGGCTGAACCCGAAGGGCAAGAGCCTGGGCAACAGGCAGCGCTTCATAAACCGGGCGCGCAAGCAGCTCCGCCGGGCGATCGGGGACCGGATCCGCTCGCGCAGCATCGCCGACTCCGGGTCGGGCGAAGAGGTCGTGATCTCCTCGGACGGGATCCACGAGCCGCACTTCACGCACGACCCGGCGGCCGGGCGCCGCGACCACGTCCTGCCCGGCAACAAGGAGTTCGTGGTCGGCGACCGCATCCGCCGCCCGGTCGGCGGCGGGGGGCGCGGCGGGGAGGAGCCGGGCCGGGGGCCGGAGAGCGAGGACGACTTCGTGTTCGCCCTGACCCGCGAGGAGTTCCTCGACCTGTTCTTCGAGGACCTGGAGCTGCCCGACCTGGTCAAGGAGAAGGTCACGTCGGAGAAGGCGCCGCGCAACGAGCGCGCCGGGTTCTCGGTGACCGGCTCGCCCAACCGCCTCAACCTCGAACGCACCATGCGCAACTCGCTCGGCCGGCGCATCGCGCTCTGCCGGCCGGGGCTCGGCCGGATCGAGCGGCTCGAGGACGAGCTCGACCGGCTCCGGCGCGGCGACACCGAGCCCGGGGACGGCCCGCTCGACCTGCGCATCGCCGAGCTGGAGGCGCTGCTGGCGCGCGCCCGGCGCAAGCGGGCGACGGTGCCGTTCGTGGACCCGGTCGACGTGCGCTACAACCGGTTCGAGAAGGTGCCCAAGCCGATCGCCCAGGCCGTCATGGTCTGCCTGATGGACGTCTCGGCGTCGATGACCGAGGCGCGCAAGGACCTGGCGAAGCGGTTCTTCATGCTGCTGCACCTGTTCCTGGAACGCCGCTACGAGCGCATCGAGGTGGTGTTCATCCGCCATACCGACCGGGCCGCCGAGGTGGACGAGGAGACCTTCTTCCACGGGCGGACGACCGGCGGCACGGTCGTCTCGAGCGCGCTCGACGAGATGCTGCGCGTCGTCGAGGAGCGCTATTCGCCGGCCGACTGGAACATCTACGTCTCGCAGGCCTCCGACGGCGACGACGGGCCGGGCGACGCCGCGCGCTGCCGGGAGCTGCTGGAGACGCGCATCCTGCCGATCACGCAGTACATGGCCTATGTCGAGATCGACGACGGCAGCCGGCTGCCGGCCGGCTTCCAGGCGGCCCGGGCCAGCGCGCTGTGGGCCGGCTACATGCCGATCGGCCAGCGCCACGCCAACTTCGCCATGCGCAAGATCGGCCACCCGCGCGACATCTATCCCGTGTTCCGCGGACTGTTCAGCCGGGAAGGAGCGACCGCTTGACGGACAAGACCGAGCGCCCGAACGACGAACCGACGGTACGGCCGGAGGCGCCGCGCGCGTCGTCCGCGCCGGCGCCGGTCCGCGGCGGCCTTCTGTTCGAAGGGGCGGACTGGGACTTCGATACGCTGAAGCGCACCTACGATGCCGTCGAGGAGATTGCGCACGGCGAGCTCGGCCTCGACACCTACCGCAACCAGATCGAGGTGATCACGGCCGAGCAGATGCTGGACGCCTACGCGTCGGCGGCCATGCCGCTCATGTACCGCCACTGGTCGTTCGGCAAACGGTTCGTGCAGTCGGACTCGCTGTACCGCGCCGGCCTGCAGGGGCTGGCGCTGGAGATCGTGATCAACTCCAACCCCTCGGTCTGCTACATCATGGAGGAGAACTCCATGACGGCGCAGACCACCGTGCTGGCGCACGCCGCCTTCGGCCACAACCACTTCTTCAAGAACAACAGCGTGTTCCGCCAGTGGACCGAGGCGGACACCATCCTGGACTATCTGTCCTTCGCCAAGGCCTACGTCGCCCGGTGCGAGGATCGCTACGGCCAGCGCGCCGTGGAGCGCATCCTGGATGCCGCGCACGCCCTGAACGACCAGGGCGTGGACCGCTACCGCCGCCGCGGCCGCCCGCGCATCGAGACCGAACGGGACCGCATGCGCCGGCGCCTCGAGCACGAGCGCGCGACCTACAACGACCTGTGGCGCACGGTGCCGGGCGCCGCGGCGCGCACCGGCGATGCGGAGGAGGCGGACCCCGAGGACAGCGTGCAGCGGCACAGCCTGGCCCTGCCCGAGGAGAACGTCCTGTACTTCCTGGAAAAGCACGCGCCGCGCCTGAAGCCGTGGGAGCGCGAGCTGATCCGCATCGTGCGCACCGTGTCCAGCTACTTCGAGCCCCAGCGCCAGACCAAGGTGATGAACGAGGGCTGCGCGTGCTGGGTGCACTACCGCATCATGAACCGCCTGCGCGAGCAGGGCCGGATCACCGAGGGCTCGCTGCTCGAGTTCATGCACCTGCATTCGAGCGTCATCTACCAGCCCGGCTACAACGAGCGGCACTACAGCGGCGTCAACCCCTACGCGCTCGGCTTCGCCGTCATGCAGGACATCGAGCGCATCTGCACCGAGCCGACCGCGGAGGACCGCGACTGGTTCCCCGACATGGCCGGCAACGACCGGCCGTGCGAGACGCTGCGCGACGCGTGGGAGATGTTCCGGGACGAGAGTTTCATCCTGCAGTATCTCTCGCCGAAGGTGATGCGCGACCTGAAGCTGTTCGCGATCCACGACGACACCCGGGACCCGGAGCTCGTCGTCCGCTCGATCCACGACGAGCGCGGCTATGCGCGGATCCGCAGGGCGCTGGCCCGGCGCTACGACCCCGCCGTCTTGTACCCCGCGATCGACGTGGTCGACGCCGACTTCCAGGGCGACCGCCGGCTGGTCCTGCAGCACACCATGCGCGACGGCTGCGCGCTCGACGCACTCGAGGCGCGCCGCGTCCTGCGCCACCTGGCCGGCCTGTGGACCTACCCGGTCGTCCTGCGCGAGGTGGACGCCGAGGACGCCCGCGTCGTCGCCGAGTACGAGCTCAAGCCGTAGGGGCCGGGCACGGACGGAGGGCGGGCCGGAGACCGCCAGCGGCCCGCGGGCCTCCGCCCGCCGAACCGGGCGGCATTGCCGCGCATGACCGGTTGCGGCATGCCGGCGCCGCCGCTACCCTCCAGGGCCGAAACGGCGAGCGGCATTCCGGCCGGAGAGGCGCCGATGGCGGGCAACCCGACGAAAATCGTTCAGCTCAGGATTGAACTGACGGGGCTTGAGCCTGCGATCTGGAGGCGCGTGCGCGTGCCGGCGGACCTGCCGCTGCGCCGGCTTCATGACGTCATCCAGGCCGTATTCGACTGGATCGGCTACCACCTCCATCAGTTCGAGGTGGGGGACAAGATCTATGGGCGAACCGAAGTGGAGGGCATGGACGCCATCGGCGTGCGCATGCACAACGACAAGAATGTCCGGCTCGAGGCCCTGTTGAATCGCGGCGTGGAACGGTTCGTCTACCGGTACGACTTCGGAGACGATTGGGAGCATCTGATCGAGGTCGAGGCCGTGACGGATCCGGAGCCGGGGGCGGAATATCCGGTGCTGGTGGACGGCGCCTACCGGGCGCCGCCGGAAGACTGCGGCGGCCCGCCGGGGTTCGTCGACTTCATGGAGGCCATGCACGACGAGACCCACGAAGACCACGAGGCCGTGCTGGAGTGGTACGGCGAGCCGTTCGACCCCGACGACCTGAACCGCCCCAGGGTTGAGGCCATGCTGAGCCGGATCCGCGCAAGCCGCCGCAAAGGCCCGCCCAAGGGCCGCCCGGCCAACACCGGAAAGGTGTGGATGAAGGTCCGCTGAGCCGGCCTGGAGCCGGGACCGCGGCCGGGCGGGCCGGGCCCCGCGGGGGCCGGCCCGCGTGCCGCCGCGGCTATCCCGCGTATGCCCGTTTCGCCTCGGCCCGCCGGGCGTGGAGGACCGGCTCCGTGTAGCCGTTGGGCTGGGCGCGGCCCTGGAAGACCAGGTCGCAGGCGGCCTGGAAGGCGACGCTGCCCTCGAAGTCCGGGGCCATCGGGCGGTAGTTCGGGTCGTCGGCGTTCTGTTCGTCCACGACGGCGGCCATGCGCTCCAGGGTCTCGCGCACCTGGGCCTCGGTGGCGATGCCGTGGTGCAGCCAGTTGGCGACGTGCTGGCTGGAGATGCGCAGCGTGGCGCGGTCCTCCATCAGCCCGATGTTGTTGATGTCGGGGACCTTGGAGGAGCCGATGCCCCGGTCCACCCAGCGCACGACATAGCCCAGGATCCCCTGGCAGTTGTTGTCGAGCTCCTGCTGGACCTGCTCCGGCGTCCAGTTCGGCCGCTCGACCACCGGGATCGACAGGATGTCGTCCAGGCGGGCCCGCGGACGCGACTTCAGCTCTTCCTGCCGGGCCGCCACGTCGACCTGGTGATAGTGCAGGGCGTGCAGCGTGGCGGCGGTCGGCGAGGGCACCCAGGCGGTGTTGGCGCCGGCCTTTGGGTGGGCGATCTTGGCGGCCAGCATGTCGGCCATCCGGTCGGGCATCGGCCACATGCCCTTGCCGATCTGGGCGTGGCCGGGCAGGCCGCACTCCAGCCCGATGTCCACGTTCCAGTCCTCGTACGCCTGCAGCCAGGCCGAGCCCTTCATGTCGTTCTTGCGGATCATCGCGCCGGCGTCCATCGAGGTGTGGATCTCGTCGCCGGTGCGGTCCAGGAAGCCGGTGTTGATGAAACAGACGCGGTCGCGGGCGGCGCGGATGCACTCCTTCAGGTTGACGGTGGTGCGCCGCTCCTCGTCCATGATGCCCATCTTCAGGGTGTTGCGCGCCAGGCCCAGCGCGTCCTCCACCCGGGCGAACAGTTCGTCGGAGAAGGCGACCTCCTCCGGCCCGTGCATCTTCGGCTTGACGATGTAGATCGACCCGGCGCGGCTGTTGCGGAACCGCGTCAGGCCCTTCAGGTCGCGCATCGCCACCGCGGCGGTCACCATCGCGTCGAGCATGCCCTCCGGCACCGGGTTGCCGTCGCGGTCCAGCACGGCGTCGCTGTGCATGTGGTGGCCGACGTTGCGCACCAGCATCAGCGACCGGCCCGGCAGGGTCACGGTCCCGCCGCCGCTGGGCCCGGTGTAGGTGCGGTCGGCCTCCAGCGCCCGGTCCATGGTCCGGCCGCCCTTCTCGAAGCGGGCGGTCAGCGTGCCGTCGATCAGGCCCAGCCAGTTGCGGTAGACGTGGACCTTGTCCTCGGCATCCACCGCGGCGACCGAGTCCTCGCAGTCCATGATCGTGGTGACGGCGGACTCCAGCACGACGTCGGCGACGCCGGCGGGATCGGTCTTGCCGACCGGGTTGTCGCGGTCGATCACGATCTCGGCGTGCAGGCCGTGCCGGGTCAGCAGCACGGCGGCGGGATCGCCCGCCTCGCCGCGATAGCCGGCGAACGCGCCCGGATCCTTGAGGCCGGTGGCGGTACCGGTCTTCAGGCTGACCGCCAGGCTGCCGTTGCGCACGGAATAGCCGGTGGCGTCGGCGTGCGAGCCGTTCGCCAGCGGCGCCAGGCCGTCCAGCACCGCGCGCGCGCGGGCGATCACGCGCCGGCCGCGCTCCGGGTTGTAGCCGTCGCCGACCTCCGCGCCCGCCTCCTCGGGGATCGCGTCGGTGCCGTACAGCGCGGCGTACAGGCTGCCCCAGCGGGCATTGGCGGCGTTCAGCGCAAAGCGGGCGTTGGTCACCGGCACGACGAGCTGCGGGCCGGCGATCTCGCCGATCTCCGGGTCGACGTTGGCGGTGCCGACCGCGACGTCTTCGCCCTCCGGCAGCAGGTAGCCGAGGTCCCCGAGGAACGCCTTGTATTCCGCCAGGGTGAAGCCGCGGCCGCGGCGCTCGCGGTGCCAGGCGTCGATGCGCGCCTGCAGGTCGTCGCGGCGGGCCAGCAGGTCGCGGTTGCGCGGCGCCATGTCGTCGACGATGCCGGCAAAGCCCGACCAGAACCGGTCGGGCGTGACGCCCGTGTCCGGCAGCACCTCGTCGTTGACGAAGCCGTACAGGATGCTTGCGACGCGAAGCCCGGCGGTCTCGGTTCTCTCGGTCATGAGTCCTGCTGTCCCCTCTGTTGTTCTTGTCCGCGGCGACGGCCGCCCGATCGTGCGCCGCCCGGGCCTGAGAGGGCTGCGGGCGCGCACGTTTCCAGCATGTGGGGTTCCGCCGTCGGCGTGTCAGGGTCCGGCGCCGATCCGAGGCATTGCCCGTGAGAACCTGGGCAATCGGGATGCTCGGCGCTGCGGCCTTGGTGCTGGCCGTCGCCGCCGCGCCGCAGCCGCTGCCGGCGCAGCAGGAGTCCACCAACGTCCGGCTGACCTATCTTCAGACCAGGGCCGCGATCTTCGACACGCTGGCGGCGCAGCAGCGGTTCAGCCTGGCCCGCGCCGAGGGCAACGAGGTCGCGCAGCGGGCCGCGGCCGCGCAGATGCTGGCCAACCTGTCCCTGGCCGACGCATTGACGGCACGGCTCGACGAGACGGTCACCGCCTCGGCGTACAGCGAGGAGATCGACCGCAATGTCGCCGACCTGCACGAGATCGTCATGACGGCGTTCGACAACCTGGACGAGCCGCTGATGGCCAACGACCTGTCCGCCATCGGCCAGCGGCTCGACGAGTCGGGCGACGTGTTCAACCGCCTGTCCCGCACCATCCGGACCGTGGACGACACGCTGTTCCCGCACCTGAGCCCCCGCCCGCAAGGCCGGTAGGCCCGGTGGCCGGGCGCCGCGCCGGCTCGGACGACGGACGCCGGCGCACCGGTGTCACCCCTGTGACGGCGCGGCGCGCCGGATCACCCGACCTGCACGTAGACGGGATAGTGGTCGCCGCCCTGGGTATGCCAGCGCCCGACATTGGCGAGCGTGGTGCCTTCGTAGACGTACCAGTCCAGCACCTGCCCGCCCTGGTGCGTCGGCAGTTGAGGTGCGATGAACTGGAATTCGATCGGATGGCGCGACGAGCCGATGCGCATCTTGTGCCGTCCGATCTCCCAGCCCGTGCCTTCGGGCGTCGTGTTGAAGTCGCCGCCGACGACGTAGGCGTCGTTGTGCCGGTTCATCTCGGTGATCACCTGCGCCAGGTCCTGCGCGCCGATGCCGCCGGAGATCGCGTGCAGCGTGGCGACGGCCGGCCCGGTGTCGGGATACAGAATGATCGCCGACCGCCCGGTGCCCGACTGGAGGTAGATCTGGTCGAAGGTGCCCGGCATTTTCGAAATGATTGCCGTCGAACAGCGCGGGTTGAACGAGCCGGCCTGCGGGCCGAGCTGCACAATGTCGTTCTGGCCAATGAAGTTGTGGATATTGGCCAGATGGCCGCACTCCTGCAGCAGCACGATCTGAGACTTGCTCAGGATCCCCGTCAGGACCTGGTTCTTGAGCCCCTGGTTCGGGTCCGTCGGGTCGCCCTGGCTGTTCCACGTGGTCGCGTAGTAGGTCATCGCCTTTCCTCCCTGTGTCTCTGCCAACTCGGATGCGGCATGTCCCCGGCCGTCGCCCCGGCCGGCAGCCTGCGATAAGGTCATCTTCCGCCGTCGTCGCATTTTGTTCGATAATGGGCGAGCGGAATTGTCTTTCAAGGTGCGATCTCTAAGTCTGGCGATGATTTTTGCGAGTATCGGTCGCGGCCCGTCCGCTGCGCCCCCGGTGCGTGGCACGCGCGGCGGCACGGAACGCCGCTCAGCCGCGTTAGTCCGCTGGGCGCAGGCCGCACGGCCGCGCCGCATCGAACCCGAACCGGCAGCCCCGCCATGACCATGCGCACGTTTTGGACCGGCCTGTCCGGCGGCCTCCGCCGGGCCCTGCGGCTGCTGTCGCGCCCGGCGCGGGCCGACCGCGGGCGCGGCGGCGTCGTGATCCAGGCCTACCGCGGCTACGGCACGCGCCGGGAGGTGTTCCTGATGGGCCGGGTGTTCCGCCAACCCGGCGGCGGCCCGCGCCCGGCCGCGGCCACGCTGGGCCGCGACCTGATCGACCTGGTCCGGCGCATCCTGCGCCGCGGCGTCCGCCGGGCCGAGCTGACCGCGCGCTTCGCCGGCGCGACCGAACGTGTTGCCACCGACCGCGACGGCTATTTCCGCCTCCGCCTGTGCCCGGCCGAGCCGCCGCCCGCCGACCGGCTCTGGCACCGGGTCACGCTGTCGCTCGCCGAACCCCATGGCAGCGACGCCGGCGCCGACACCCGCGCCGACGTGTTCATCCCGCCGGCCTCCGCGCGCTGCGTGGTGATCAGCGACATCGACGACACGGTCATGCACACGGGCGTCGCCAACAAGGCGATGATGATGTGGCGCCTGTTCGTGCAGGGCGCGGCGAGCCGCACCGCGTTCCCCGGCGTGGCGGCGTTCTACCGCGCCCTGCACGGCGGCCGGTCCGGCGCCGAGCAGAACCCGATGCTGTACGTCTCGCGCGGCCCGTGGAGCCTGTACGAGGTGCTGGAGGCGTTCTTCCGGCGGCACGCCATTCCGGTCGGGCCGATCCTGTTCCTGCGCGAGTGGGGGCTGACCCTGCAGCGGCCGCTGCCGCCCCAGGCCAAGGGGCACAAGCTGGCCCTGGTCCGCGAGATCCTGTCGCTGTACGACGACCTGCCGTTCGTGCTGATCGGCGACAGCGGCCAGCACGATCCGGAGATGTACGCCCAGGTCGTGCGCGAGCACCCCGGCCGGGTGCGGGCGATCTACATCCGCAATGTCACCCGCGCCGCCGGCCGCCGGCAGGAGATCGACAGTCTGGCCGAGGAGGTCGCCGCCGCCGGCAGCACGCTGCTGCTCGCCGCCGACAGCTTCGCCATGGCCCGGCATGCGGCGGACCACGGCCTGATCCCGCCGGCGGCGCTGGACGCGGTGCTGGCGGAGCGGGCGGCGGAGGCCGAGGAGGGTGCACCGGGCGCCCCGGGCGCCCCGGCCAGGGAGCCGCGGGCCGCGGTCGTCGAGCCGACCCCGCAGGCGACGCGCGCCGCCGTGGCGGCCGGCGCGGTGGACGCCGCCCTCGAGCAGGACACCGGCGACGACGCGCCGCCGAGCGTTGCCGTGGAGCCGGCCGGGGAGGAGCCGCAGCCCCGGCAGCCCGAACCGGAGCGGCGGCAGCGTTCCTGATCGCCCCGCGGCCTACGGCGTGACCAGCCCGACCCCCGTCAGCACGCCCACGGCGCAGCCGGTCATCAGGGTCGCCAGCGTGCCGGCCACGATCGACCGGAAACCGAGCGCCACGATCTCGTCGCGGCGTTCGGGCGCCATGCCGCCCAGGCCGCCGATCATGATGCCCAGGCTGCCGAAATTGGCGAAGCCGCACAGCGCGTACACCAGGATCAGCCGGCTGCGCTCGCTCAGGGCGCCCTCGGGCAGCCCGGCCAGCGACACGTAGGCGATCAGCTCGTTGAGCACCGTCTTGATGCCGAGCAAGGCGCCGCCCGCCGCCGCCTCCGCCCACGGCAGGCCCATCAGCCACGCCGCCGGCGCCAGCAGCCAGCCGAACATGCGCTCCAGCGTCAGAGGCGCCCCGGCCACGTCCGGCAGCCACGCCAGCCCCTGGTTGACCAGCGCCACCAGCGCGACCAGCACCAGCAGCATGGCGACGACGTTGATCAGCAGGGTGACGCCGTCCATGGTGCCGCGCGTCACGGCGTCCAGCGCGCCGCCGGCGGTGCGCGGCGGCAGCACGTCGCCGGCGGTCGACGGCCCCGTCTCCGGCACCATGATCATGGGCACGGTGATCGCCGCCGGCGCGCTGATCACCGAGGCGGTGACGATGTGGGCCATGGCGCCGGGCAGCACCGGCTCCAGGATCGTCGCGTACAGCACGGCGACGGTGCCGGCGATGGTCGCCATGCCCGCCGTCATCACCACGAACAGCTCGCCGCGGCCCAGCTTCAGCAGGTAGGGGCGGATCAGCAGCGGCGCCTCGATCATGCCGACGAACACGTTGGCCGCCACGCCCACCGACACCGCCCCGCCGACCCGCATGACCTTGCGCAAGCCCCACGAGATGCCGCGCACGATCCACGGCAGCACGCGCCAGTGGAACAGCAGCGCCGACAGCGCGCTGATCACCAGCACCAGCGGCAGCGCCTGGAACGCCAGCACGAACGACGAGGCGGGGTCGGTGACCGCGAACGGCGGGTCGCCGCCGCCGACATGGCCGAACACGAACCGGGTGCCGGCCAGCGTCGCCTGCTGCAGCGCCAGCGCCGCGTCGTTGAGCAGCGCCACCGCGTCGCGCACCCCCGGCACGGCCAGCAGCACCAGGGCCAGCCCGAGCTGCGCCGCCAGCCCGATCCCCACCCCGCCCCAGCCCACCGCCCGCCGGTTCTCACTCAACGCGAACGCCACCAGGACGAACACGGCAAAGCCGCACAGGCTCTGCAGGGCGGCGGAGTAGGCGGTCATGGCGGGTCCTCTCGATCGCGCCTGGCGCGGCGCCGGCGACCGGATCCGAGTGGACCGGTGCGGCTTTTCTAGTTGCCCCGGCCGGCAATGGGCAACCGAACCTGCGAGGTTCCGGCCCGGCGCACCGCGGGCATTGTCGTGCACGCTTGGCAGGGACATTTCCGAAGGCGGCTAGCGGTCTGCGGGACCGTCGGAAACCCGGATGCCGTGGCAACAAAGTTAAGTTGAAGATTGCCCGGAACACTTAATCGTGGTATCTCCGGATCCATGAGCGGGAGAGCGTGATGGCCAGCGTATTCGATGTCGCAGCCTACATTCTGGAGCGGCAGGGCACGATGACGGCCATGAAGCTCCAGAAGCTCGTGTACTACGCGCAGGCTTGGCACATCGCCTGGACCGACGACGTACTGTTTCCGGAGCGGATCGAGGCCTGGGCCGACGGGCCGGTGTCGCCGGACCTGTTTCAGGTGCACCGCGGGTCCTTTCGGGTGTCGAAGCTGCGCAAGGGCTCGTCCAGCGTCCTTACCGACGATGAGCGCGACACCATAGACCGGGTTCTCGCGTTCTACGGCAACCGGTCGCCGCAATGGCTCAGCGACCTGACGCACAAGGAGGAGCCGTGGCGCACCGCACGGGGCGCCCTGCCCGACCGTGCGCCCTGTCAAACCGAGATCAAGCCGGAGGCCTTGGGGCGGTACTACAGCTCATTGTGACTCATGGGCAGGAAAGGACAACCGAAGGCCGGCGCTCAAGCCGTCAGTGGCACCCCGCGGATCTCCGAGGACCCGGAAAGCTACCTGGCCCAGAAGCCGGCCTGGCGATTCAATGCCTTCGATTGGGACGGTCCCTGGGGCGTGGACGCGTGCGCGGCGGCCAAATGGCGCCTGCACATCGAACAGCATCTGGCAAACCTGGAGACGATGACCTGGAGCGAAATCCTAAAAACCGCTGGTGGCAAGAAAGCGGGTCGCGGCAACAATCATCATCCGATAGAACGAGAAAAATTCAGCAAGGAAGCACGGCGACGCCTCGAAGAACTCTGCATTTATGCTGAGCAACTGTTTTCGCTGCGTTTGGAGAAATGCGTGCGGCTTTACGGAATCCGACAGGGAAACTGCCTTCAAGTCTTGTGGTTTGATCCCTGGCATTGCGATCGGGATGGCCGCGCCGCGTACGGCTGGTCGTGAATTCGATCCTCGGAGAGCTCGGCCCGCCATGCTGGCGGCCGCAGACGGACGACACCAACGGTTGACGGCAGGATAATTTTCCTGTACACGCTTCGGCCGCAACAACCGGAGCTGGCGTGGCCGGTGCCCGGCCAGAGGAAAGGCAACCCCGAAATATTTGGTGCAAACGATGCACAGCACTGAAAATTCAATGATATCAACAATATAGCGCGCAACGGGGCGGTTGCGTCGATGTTGCACGATGTTGCATCCGGTCTGCTCGGGGAAGCCTGCGCACCCCGCGCGGCCGTCACTCCGCCTCGCTGTGCCGAGGCCCTGCGGCGTGCTCCTGCTCCAGGCTGGCCAGGCGGCGGGCGATCTCGCCGGTCGGCTTCGTGAACCGGGCCATCAGCAGGTAGAGCACCGGGACCACGAAGATCACCATCAGCGTCGCCACGATCATCCCGCCGATCACGACGACGCCGATCGCCCCGCGCGCCGCCGCGCCCGGCCCCGTCGACAGCACCAGCGGCACGCCGCCGCAGATCGTCGCCGCGCTGGTCATGACGATCGGCCGCAGCCGCACCACCGAGGCCTCGACCACCGCGTCGCGGATGTCCTGCCCCTGGTCGCGCAGCTGGTTGGCGAACTCGACGATCAGGATGCCGTTCTTGGCCATCAGGCCGATCAGCAGGATCAGCCCGATCTGGCTGAAGATGTTGAACGTGGTTCCGGTGACCAGCATCGCGGCCAGCCCGCCGGCGATCGCCAGCGGCACCGACAGCATGATCGTCAGCGGATGGATGAAGCTCTCGAACTGCGCGGCCAGCACCAGATACGAGACCAGCAGCGCCAGCCCGAACACGACATAGATCGCCGCCGACGACTCCTGATAGTCCTGCGACCGTCCCAGGTACGAGATGCGCGCCTGCGGCGGCAGCGTCTCGGCGGCGATCTGCTCCAGCTGCGCCAGGGCGTCGCCCAGGGCCAGCGCCGGCGTCAGCGAGGCGGTCAGGGTCACCGCCGGCAGCTGGTCGACCCGCGGCAGCTCCGGCGGCGCGCCGACCTCCTCCAGCTCGACCACACCGCGCAGCGAGACCAGCTCGCCGTTGGACGCCCGGACATAGATGGTCTCCAGCGCCTCGGGCGTGCGCCGCTCCGGCTCGGCGGCGCGGACCATGACCTCGTAGGTCTCGCCGCGCAGGGTGAACTCGGTGATGTCCTGGCCGCCGAACAGGATCTGCAGGGTCTCGCCGATCTGGCGGATGGTCAGGCCCAGGTCGGCGGCGCGCTGGCGGTTGACGCTGAGCAGCACCTGCGGCCTGGTCTCGCTGTAGTCCAGGCGCACGCTGACCAGCCCGTCGATCTCCTGTGCCCGGGTCCGCACCTCCTGCGCCCAGCGGTAGGCGGCTTCGTAGGTGGGGCCGCGGATCACGAACTGCACCGGCTGCTCGAATCCCTCCTGGCCCAGGCTGGGCGGGTTGACGGCGAACGCCTGGGCGCCGGGCAGGGCCAGGAGCTGCGGCAGCAGCTCGTCGACGATCCGCTGCTGCGACCGGTCGCGCTCGCCCCACGGGTCCAGCTTGACGATGATGAAGCCGCGGTTGGTCTCGGCAGGCCCTTCCTGGCCGGGGCCGACGATGGCGATGGTCGTGTCGATCGGGCCGTTCTCGCCGGTCAGCGGCGCCAGCACCGCCCGCACCTCCTCGACGAATGCGGCGGTGTACTCGACCGTGGATCCTTCGGGCGCGTCGACCGGGATGATGATGGTGCCGCGGTCCTCGGTCGGCGCCAGCTCCGTCGGCAGCAGGCTGTAGATCAGGTACGCCGCCGCGGCGACCGCGGCCGCCGCCAGCAGCACCAGCCAGGGCACCCGTACGGCGGCCTCGATCGCCTTTCGGTAGCCGTCGTTCACGGCCGCAAAGCCGCGCTCGCTGGCCCGGAACAGCCGGCCGTGGCTGCCGCCGGTGCGGATCAGGCGGGACGACAGCATCGCCCCCATGGTCAGCGCCACCAGGCTGGAAAATGTCACGGCGGCGGCCAGCGCCACGCCGAACTCGGTGAACAGCCGGCCGACGTCGCCGGTCAGGAACACCAGCGGCACGAACACCGAGACCAGCACCAGCGTCGTCGCCACCACGGCGAAGCCGATCTGGTCCGACCCGCGGGCGGCGGCCAGCAGGCGCGGCTCGCCCTGCTCGGCATGGCGGGTGACGTTCTCGATGACCACGATGGAATCGTCGACGACCAGGCCGATCGCCAGCACCAGCGCCAGCAGGGTCAGCGTGTTGACCGAATAGCCGAACACCCACAGCACCGCAAACGTCCCGACCAGCGACACCGGGATGGTCACCGCCGGGATCAGCGTGGTCCGCCACGAGCGCAGGAACAGGAAGATCACCGCCACGACCAGCGCCATGGCGATGGCCAGCGTGCGCGCCACCTCGACGATCGAGCCCTCGATGAACACCGACTCGTCGTAGGGGAAGTCGAATTGGATGTCGTCCGGGATGACCGGGCGCAGCTCCTCCAGGGCGGCGCGGATGCCGCCGGCGACCTCCAGGGTGTTGGCCTGCGACTGGCGGACGATGCCCAGGCCGATCGCCGGCTCGCCGCCGGCCAGGACCAGCGTGCGGGTGCTCTCCGCGCCCAGCGCGACCTCGGCGACGTCGCCCAGGGTGACCTGATACTCGTCGGAGGCGCGCACGATCAGCCCGCGGAACTCCTCCGGAGTGGCCAGCCGCGTGGTGCTGCGCACGGTCAGGGCGCGCTCCTCGGAGACGATCCGGCCGGCCGGCAGTTCGACGTTCTGGGCGCGCAGGCGCGCCTCGACGTCGGCGACGGTGACCCCCAGCGCGGCCATGCGCTCCGGGTCCAGCCAGATGCGCATGGCATAGCGGCGGGCGCCGCCGATGATCACGTTGGCCACCCCGGGCACCACCGACAGCTGGTCGACCAGCCGCCGCTCGGCGAACCCGGTCAGCGCCAGGCGCGAGCGCTCGTCGCTGGTCAGGGTGATCCACATCATCGCCTGGGCCTGCGCCGCGGTCTTGGAAATGATCGGGGCGTCGACTTCCTCGGGCAGCTCGGCGCGGATCGCGCTGATCGCGTCGCGCACGTCGGCGGCGGCGGCGTCCAGGTCCTCCTCCAGCCGGAACTCGACGTTGATCTGCGAGAACTGGTCGCGCGTCGTGGAGGTCAGGGTCTTGATCCCGGAGATGCCGGCGATCTCCTCCTCGATCACCTCGGTGACCTCGCGCTCCACCACCTCGGCGGAGGCGCCGGGATAGGTGGTGAACACCGACACCGTCGGCGGGTCGACGTCCGGGAACTCGCGCACCGGCAGGCGCAGCAGCGCGCCGATGCCGAGCACGACGATCAGCAGGCTGATCACCGTGGCGAACACCGGCCGCTCGATGGCCACGCGGGACAGGACCATGACCGCTCAGTTCCTCTCCGCCGCCGCTGCCGCGCTGCCGCTGCCGGGCTCGGCCGCGTCACCGTCGTCGTCCTGCGGCGGCGAGCCGTCCGCGGGCGGTCGGCCCGGTCCGCCGGCGTCCTCGTCGGCGTCCTCGCCGGCGTCGGCTCCGCGCGGCTGCGGCCGCACCGTCTGGCCGTCGGAGACGGTCTGCAGCCCGGCGACCACGACCCGCTCGCCGGGCTGCACGCCCTCGCGGATCTCGACCTCGCCCGGGCGGCGCTGGCCGATCTCGACCCGGCGGCGGTCGACGGTATCGTCCTCGCCGACGACGAACACGAAGTGACCCTCGCCCTCCAGCAGGATCGCCTCCTCGGGCACGATCACGGCATCCTCGCGCGTCTCCAGCACCAGTCCGGCCGTCAGGAACATGCCGGGACGCAAGTAGCCGTCGGCATTGGCCAGGCCGGCCTGCAGGGCGATCGTGCGGGTCGCGGGCTGGACGTCGGAATCGATCGCCGTCAGCGTGCCCTCGAAGACCCGGCCGTCCTCGCCGTGGCGGGCGCGCACCGGCAGGCCCGTGTCGATGCGCGGCAGCAGGGTGGCGGGCACGTCGAACACCAGGTCGATCGGGTCGAGCGCGACCAGGGTGGTGATCGGCTGGTCCGGGCTGATGTAGGCGCCCTCGTCGATGCGGCGCAGGCCGGTCAGGCCGGTGAAGGACGCGGTGATTTCCCGGTCCTCGATGGCCGCCTGCGCCCGTTCCACCGCGGCGGCGGCGGCTTCCGCCTGGGCGATCAACTCGTCCACGCGGGCCTGGGTGGCGTAGCCGTCCTCGGCCAGCGCCCGCGCCCGCGCCAGGCTGCGTTCCGACTCGACCAGGCGGGCGCGCGCCTCGGACAGGTCGGCCTGCTGCTCGCGCGCCTCCAGCCGGACCAGCAGGTCGCCCTCGCTCACCATCTCGCCCTCGGCGAAGGCGATCTCCGCAACCCTGCCGGCCACCTCGCTGGTGACGACGACGCTCTGCGAGGCTTCCAGGGTGCCGACGCTCTGGACGGTCACGGCGATCTCGCCGGTGCCCGCCTCGACCACGGTGACCGGCGCCGGCGGGCGCTCGCCGCCCCGGCCGCCGCCGTCGCCGCCGGTTAGGCCGAGCCACTGCGGCGCGCCGGCGAACCACAGACCGGCGCCGACCGCGACGATCGCGATCAAGACGGCAAGGGTGACGGACAGGGACTTGCGCACGACAGGAGCCGAGTTGTTTCGGAGACGGCAGCCGCGGGGCTGCCGAGCAACGAGGTGCCTTTGCGGCGAACGGGGTCAACCACCCGCCGGTTGAGATAAGGCGCAAACCGGGAAACTGTTCTCGGCGGCCGCCCGGCGACGGCGGTGGTCACCATGACCGGCACGACGGCCGCGGCCGGAAATGCGGGGGTGCCGGCGCGGCCGCTGCGATACGCCGCAGCCGGCGTACGATCCTATCAGAACGGGCGCTGGCTGACGGAGGCGTCGCCGTGCAGGCCGGTCGGGTCCTGCTGCGCGCCGGGCCGGATGTCCACCGGGTTGGCGCCGGGCCGGATGTCCGCCGGCAGCGGGCGTTCGCGCACGCGGCGGGTGATCGGATCGACCTCCAGCACGCGGGTGCGCAGGTCGCGGGTCAGGACCTCGACCACGTAGCGCCCGTTCTGGCGGCGGATCTCGCGGACCTCCGCAAAGCCGTGCCGGACCAGGATGTTCAGCATCTCGGTCACGGTCATCTCCAGCTCCGGGTCGTCCCCCTCGTCGGCATGATCGCCGGCCGCGTCGTCCCGGTCGGCGGGTGCGCGGCGCTGCGGTGCCTCCGGGGCGACCCGGTCCGCCGCGGCCGGCGGGTCCGGTGCCGGCGCCTCGGGCTGTGCGGCAGCCACCTGCGGCTCCGCTGCCGGCGCCGGCGCGGGGCGGGGCCGCGGCACCTCGGGCGGCGGCGCGGCCGGCGCGTCCGCCCGCTCCGGCCCGGCTTCGGGCCCGCCTTCGGGGGCCGAGGTCTCGGGTGCAGACGCAGGGTCGGGTTGCTGCGGTGCGTCCGGGGCCGGGCCGGCTGCGGCGCCGGTACCCCGGTCGGCCGCCGGCGAGAACGGCGGATCCGGAGGTTCGGCCGGGGCGGCGCCGGCCGCGGCCGACGGCGGGCCGGGCTCGGCCGGCGCCTCGGCGGCCGGGTCTCGGGGTGCGGGTTCGGGGCTCTGCTTCGAGCCCACCGGCGGGCTGCTGCCGCGGTCGGCGATCACTGCCGGGAGCCCCTGGCCATCGGTGTTCGACACGATGTAGACCGCGGCGCCGGCGGCCCCGGCCATGGCCATGGCGAGCACCGCCAGCGATGCCAGCAGCCGCCCGACGCGGCGGGAGCGGCGGCCCGCGGCCACGCCTGCCGCCGCCGGTCCGCCGAGACTCGGCGATCCGAGCCGCATCGGCGCCAGCGGCGGCACTGCCGGCTGGGGTGGCGCCGGCGGCAGGGGCATCTCCGTCCACGACGCCTCGATCCGGAACGACCCGGCAGCGATCGCGGGGTCCAGCGGGACCCGGTCCGCCGCAGGCTGCGTCAGGGCAGGCTCGCCGACGGGCAGCGCCGTCAGCGGGGGCGGCGGCTCGGCGGCGGCAGCAGTGGGCGGCGTCTCCGGCGGCGGCGCGAGCTCGGGCATTTCGGCCAGCACGGCGTCGACCTGTGCGGCCGAGACGCCGTCCGTCCCGTCCAGCCGGCTGTTCAGCAGGGCCAGGCCGCAGATCCGGTTGATCCGCCGCGGCACGCCCCCGGCGGCCCCGGCGATGCGGGCCACGGCCTCCTCGGAGAACGGCGACGGCCCCTCGTGGCCGGCGACGGCGAGCCGGTGGGCGATATAGGCACCGGCTTCGTCGTCCGCGATCCCGTCCAGCTCGACCCGGACGGCGGCCGGCTCGGCGCCAGTCTTGGGAAACGCAAAGCCGGGCAGCGCGGCCAGGACGACCCGGAGGCGGGGCGGCCCGTCTTCGGGCGCGGCCAAGGCCATCAGGGTCCGCAGCACGTCGCGGTCCAGGCCGCGCGCCTCGTCGATCAGCAGAATCGTGCGCCGGTTTTCCCCGGCGCCGTGGCCGCCCTCGCCGCCGGCCGCGAACCCGTCCACCTCCCCGGACGACAGGTCGGGGCGGGTGCGCAGGACGACGCGGTCCCCCGACAGGCGCAGCGTGACGTCCAGGTCCTGCAGCAGCAGCGACTTGCCGACACCGGCCCCGCCCAGGAGCAGCACCAGCCCGCGGCCCTCGCGCAAAGCCGTCGCAGCCGCACGGCAGGCCGCCTCGTAGCTCCGGTATCTGAACAGGTAGGCCGGATCGGGTCGGAGCTTGAATGCCTCTTCCCACGCGCCGGAGCTGCTGGCGGTCATTAATGTCGATCCTTGATCGAGAGGCCAGAACGCATGACGGCCGGCGCAGAATGCTGCCGTGTTCGGCCGCCGTCCGGCCGCGACCTCGCCACGACCGGGTCGCGATCCGGAATGCCCCCAATGTCGCCGGTTGCCAATAGCATTCAAGACCTTTCCGACGACGAAAGGAAGGGCTGTACGAAATCTGTTACAATGCTCGGAGACAAGCCAAAGATGGCAAGCGAGGGCGGTATTTTCTCTATCGCTTTTGTTGGCGTTCGCCGGCACGTCCCTGTCCCGTCGCGAGCCGTCGGCACCTTCAGATTGAGGCCGCGCCACGTGCATGCTGCGTAAATCGGCCGGCCGGCCGGGGCGTGACCGCCGGTGGCGCCCTTGCCTTGCAGTCCCCGCTCGGCCCGACGGCATCGCCTTGGGAACCGGCGCCCGGCGCACGGCATTATTCGCTCGACCTGAAGGCGCGACCGCGCCGCCGGGCGCGGCCGGTCCTTTGCCATGTCTGCAAAAGGCGAGTCCCGATGGAGACGACGCGCATTGCCGATACCGACCTGGAGCCGACCCGGATCGGCCTCGGCACCTGGGCGATCGGCGGCTGGATGTGGGGCGGCACCGACGAGGCGCAGTCCATTGCCACCATCCACGCCGCGCTGGACCGCGGCATCACGCTGATAGACACCGCGCCGGTGTACGGCTTCGGCGAGTCGGAGGAGCTGATCGGCCGGGCGCTGGCCGACGGCGGGCGGCGCCGACGTGTCGTGCTGGCGACCAAGGCGGCGATCGACTGGACCGCCGACCACCAGCCGTTCCGCAACGCCTCCGCGGCCCGCATCGAGCAGGAGGCGGAAGACTCGCTGCGCCGCCTGCGCACCGACGTGATCGACCTCTACCAGGTGCACTGGCCCGACCCGCAGACGCCGGTCGAGGAGACCGCGGCGGCGATGGCGCGCCTGTACCGCGACGGCAAGATCCGTGCGATCGGCGTCAGCAACTTTTCTCCGGCGCAGATGGAGGCGTTCCGGCAGGCGGCGCCGCTGCACGCCTCGCAGCCGCCCCACAATCTGTTCGAGCGCAACGTCGAGCAGGAGATCCTGCCGTACTGCCACAAGACCGGCATCACCACGCTGACCTACGGCGCGCTGTGCCGCGGCCTGCTGTCCGGGCGGATGCGGCCGGAATCGCAGTTTCCCGGCGACGATCTCCGCAATATCGATCCCAAGTTCCAGCCGCCGCGTTTTGCCCAGTACCTGGCGGCGGTGGACCGGCTGGACCGGCTGGCGCAGGAGCGCTACGGCCGGCGCGTGCTGCACCTGGCGCTGCGCTGGCTGCTCGACCGCGAAGGCGTCGGTATTGCGCTGTGGGGCGCCCGCCGCCCGGACCAGCTCGAGCCCGTCAGCGAGGTGAGCGGCTGGTCGATCGACGCGGACGCCATGGCCGAGATCGACCGCATCGTCGCCGATTGCGTCACCGACCCCGTCGGCCCGGAGTTCATGGCCCCGCCGGAGGAGCGGCCGGCGGCTTGAGCAGGCCGACGGCGACGGCCCCGACCCGCGCGTCCCAAGGCCTTGACATCGTACGCCCCCGTGTCGACCGTCAGGGGACGCATGCGGGCGGACAACCGGCAGGGGGTGCGGCGTGACGGACCGGCAGCTCCTCTATTTCGGCGATCCGATGTGCTCGTGGTGCTGGGGCTTCTCCCCGGTGATCCAGGCGATGAGCGCGCACGTGGGCGAGCGGGCGCCGGTGCACGTCATCGTCGGCGGGCTCTACCTCGGCGTCACCGACCCGATGACCGGGGAGGCCAAGGCGCGGGTGCGCGGGCACTGGGAGCGCGTCCACGAGCTGACCGGCCAGCCGTTCGACTTCGGCTTCTTCGCCCGCGAGGGCTTCGTCTACGACACCGGCCGTGCCTGCCGCGCGGTGGTCGCCGCGCGCCGGCTCGACCCGCCGTGCGCGCTGCCGTTCCTGGCACACCTGCACCGGGCGTTCTATGCACGCAACCGCGACCTGACCGACCCGGTGGTGCTGGCCGACGAGGCCGAGGCGTTCGGCCTGGACCGGATCGATTTCGAAACGACGTTCGAGGACGAGGAGACCGCGCAGGTCACCCTGTGGGACTTCAACACGGCTCGCCGCCTGGGCGCGACCGCCTATCCCACGGTGCTCGCCAAGGAGGGCAGCCGGGCGGCGGCGATCACCGTCGGCCATCAGCCCTGGGCCGACCTGCAGCCGGTCATCGACGCCTGGCTGGCCGGCGAGGCGACGATCGGCTGATCCGCAGTCGCGCCGCGAAAACCGCTGACCCGACAACCCGCTTTGCGGCACACTCATCGCGTGGACGGAGGACGGGACAAGGCGGATGCGGCCCGAGACCTGATGACGGTGGAGGCGTTCCTCGCCTGGCTGGAGGTGCAGCCGGAGGGCGCGCGGTACGAACTGGCGGCCGGCGTTCCGGTGGCGATGGCGCCGGAGCGGCTCGGCCACGCCCGGCTCAAGGCGCGGGTCTGGCGGGCGCTGGCCGCGGCGATCGACTCCCGCGGACTGCCGTGCGAGGCGCTGCCGGACGGCGTGACGGTGCAGGTCGATGCCCACACCGCGTACGAGCCGGACGCGGTCGTGGCCTGCGGTCCGCCGGGTGCGGACGATGCGGTAATCGTGCCGGATCCGGTGATCGTGGTCGAGGTGCTGTCGCCGAGCACCCGGGGACGCGACGCCGGTGCCAGGCTGGACGACTATGTCCGCGTGCCGACCATCCGCCACTACCTGCTGATCAAGACCGAGCGTCGCACGGTCATCCACCACCGCCACGGCGCGGACCACGGGATCGAGACCCGGATCGTCCGGGACGGGCCGCTGACCCTGGACCCGCCCGGCCTGACCGTGGAGCTCGACCGCCTGTACGGCTGAGGCCGCGGATGGCCACGGCAATTTTCCGATACCGACCTTCGGCTAGTTCCCTTATCCTTCGAAAGGAGTAAAGAATGCGCGGGGATGCAGCCGGGGGAGGCGGGAATGGCGTGGTTCACGCGGTTTACGAGGTTCGGCGACACGCACCTGGTGTATGCGCAGGAGGCGGAGAACTCCTGCGGCATCGCCTCGGTCATGATGGTGGTGTTCAAGGTCAACAAGCTCACCCCCGGCCGGCAGGCGCTGCACCGGGAGCAGGAGATCTACCGGGTCTATGACCGGCACTTCCAGGCGGCCTATCCGAACATCCGCGGCACCACGCCCTATGACGGCAGCATCTACTCCTATGCCTCGGTGCTGGCGAGCACGCTCAACGACCTGAACTGCGGCACCTGGGAGGCGCGCAACATCGGCGAGGCCAACGTCGCCCAGGCGATCGTGAACTCGGTCGGCACCGACATCGTCGGCACCAGCCCGGTCGTCAACGCGCTGACCCGCGGCACGCCGATCATCCTGCTGACCCGCTGGTGGATCGGCGGCGGGCACTTCGTGGTGGTCGACACCGTCAACAACTTCCTGGGCACGCTCTATGCCAGCGTGTGCGACCCCTGGGACGGCAACGTCCACATCACCCGCTTCGCCATCGGCGACTCGTTCCACTACGAGGCCAGCACCCCGCGCCTGTCCTGGGACCTGGGCGGCAGCCGCCACGAATACGCGGGCTCGTCCGGCGGCACGGTGCGCGGCTGGGTGGTGCGGCGGGTGTCGTGAGATCCGGCCAAACCACCGTCAAGTCACGCCGTATCGCGCCTGCCGTCCGACACGTTCGTCGCCCGTCACAACGATATTGGGGTTGGCATTGAGGGCATCGACTGCTGCCTGCGAGGCGCGGGTGGCTGCATTCGTGCCGCCGGGGCCATACAGACCGCGGCAGATGATCGTCAACTGGAAATCGTAGTGGTTGCCGAAGGCGTCGTTCAAGCCGGTGGCCACGAGATTGAGCAATTCCTCGGTGCAGCCGGCCGTGCCGGGCGGCTTGTTCGATGTCGTCGGCAGCATTGTGCCGGGTGGCCCCAGCGGATCCGGTCGCGGTGTCGAGGTGCACGGGCTTTTCGACAGGTTCAAAATAATATGGTTGCGCCCCACCGTGCTAAACATGCTCAAGTTGGCGCCGATCACCCGCAGCGCCACGTCCTCGGCATGTTCGGCCCCATGGGTCACCGATTGGTTGCTCTTGCTGAGCCCCAGTGGGACGATGTCGTCGCCCATGTGATACATGACCGAGTTGAACGTGCTCTGGCCGGATCTTGCCCACTGGCCCGTGTCCATTTCGCTTTCGCTGAAGCCAAAGGTATAGCTGTGTGCGGCGGGCTGGGCGACGGGCCCGGCACGGCCAGCCGGCATTGCCGGTCGTCCTGCCGGGACGCGGACCGTCGCCGGCTGTGCCTGCAGCATCCGGCCGGCGGGGGCGCTTGCAGCGGTGGCCGGCGGCCGCGGCGGCGTTTGCGCGGCTGCGCCAGCCGGTCGATCCGGCGCAGCGAGGCGCGCCTGCGCGGTGCCGATCGGCTGCGGTGCGTTCACGCCTCTCGGCACGGGCGGCGCCGCGGCAGGCCGGCCGCCGACTGAACCCGACCTCTGCGGTGCAGCCGCGAGCCGGCTGGGCTGGGCGGTGCCGCCCGGCTGCGGGGCGTTGACGCCGGTGGGGACCGGCGGGGGCGGGCGTCGAGACATGGGCCGTCTCCATGCGGGCACGCGCCGTCTCGCGCCATGCGAGAGCCGGATGCCCGGATAGAGTGCAGTGTGCACCCGGCTGCGCGCATTCGTCAAGTCGCACCACTTACCATCGTGTCATGAGAGCGCTGCCGCCCGTCCGGCCGGGGGCGCACCGGGCGCTGGAGGCCGAGGACAAGATCGGTGCCCTGCTGCCGTGCAACGTCATCGTCCAGGAGGCCGGCGACGGACGGGTGGAGGTCGCGGCGGTCGACCCGGTCGCCTCGATGAGCGCCGTGGACAGCGCGGTACTCGCCGGAATCGCCGAAGAGGTGCGGGACAAGCTCCGTGCGGCCGTGGAGTCGCTGTAGGGCCGTGCGCGGCAGCCTTCAATACAGCCAGCCGCGGCAGCGCGGGTCGGTGCCGTGCATGTCCTCGAACAGCCAGACCATGCGATCCAGGAACCAGAGCTTGCCGGCATAGACCAGTACGGCGCCGAGCAGAGTCGGCCAGAGCGCCGCGGCCAGCGCGCCGCCGACCGCCAGCACGGCGCCGGTCGCGGCCACCGCGCTCAGCCCGTGGGGCAGCACGCGGTGGCGCGGCGGCACCGGGACCTCGCGGCGGGCGATCCACAGCCGTTCGCCGAACGTGGCGCGGGCCGCCCAGGTATCGGTGGTCCGCGGCGGCGGGAACAGGCGCGGGTTCAGCCACGCCCAGACCAGCACCGCCGCCACCGGCAGCAGCGCCCACCAGCCGATCCACGCCCGGCTCCACACCGCCAGCAGCAGCACCGGCAGCGTCGCCGTGCGCGTCCACACGCTCCACGGGCTGGCGTGGCGCGCCCACACCGCGTCGCTCATGGCGAACAGCCGGGCGATGCCGTGCTCCAGGGTCACCCGCCGCGCCTTCTTTGTAGCCTCGCGGTGCTGGATCGGTCAGGCATCAGCGCGATCCGGCCGCGTCACGATGCGACTCGACATAGTCGCGCAAAATATCATTGATCCGACTGAGATAATCTTCGTCGTGCGCCTTGAGCCATTCGATGATATCGCCATCAACCTGCAAGAGTACTGACTGTTTCCCGTCCGGGCCGACGATCCTGGCATTGTGCCAGAAAGACTCGTCGAGTTCCATGCCGGGATCGCGCGCCAAACGCTCCCGGTCGGTTTCGGTTTCTCCGCGCGCAGCCATCTCATTGAGTTCGTCGAGAGAGTAGCGCTTGATATCTTTGTCTGCCATCCTCACCCACCTTCCAGGCGCTTATAAGCCGTCTGCTACCATCCCGCCACGTATAAACCACTACGAAATACTGACCATCCGCTTGCCCAAGAGCAATGTGTCGCTCTTCTCCATAAATTTTGCGGTCGTCCTGGCACTCCAAAACATAACTGTTCCATATCCGCGCCGCGTCCCTGAAATCCACGCCATGCCGCGCCAGGTTATGTCTCCGCTTCTTTTCATCCCATTCAAAAGCCATAGGATGCACATTTGCAATGGATATGCGGATCTCAGTCGGCGCAAGCAACACGCATTGACGAAAATGGCATGGAGGGCAACTCGTAAAAGGGAAAATGCGGTTGTCGAAAGGGTGTTCTGGGCGCGGTCGCCGATGCCCGCCCCGCCACATCGCCGCAGGAACCCGGCCCCGCCGCCGCGGGTTACAAACGGCTATGCACCGCACGGGCAAACGGCCGCCGCTGCCCGCCGTTTGCCTTCGCGACATCGGGCCCATACGTAAAGCGTCGTGTCAACGTCGCACGCACGCCGATCTTTCCGCACTGCCAAAGGAAACGCCGGACATGTCGTCGCGCGATCTCGAACTGAGGATGTGGGCCGAGGCCTGCGACATGCTGGACCGGGCCGACCGGCTGCAACGGCACTTTTTCCGGCTCGGCCGGGCCCAGGCGCAGCCGATCTGGGAGCCGCCGGTCGACGTCTACGAGACGGAACGCGAGTACCGCATCCTGATCGCCCTGCCGGGCGTCGCGCCGGATCAGGTCGAGGCCGTCATCGACGGCAACCGGCTGATCGTGTCCGGCGAGCGGCGCCTTGCGGCCGGGCCCGACGCCACGCTGATCCACCGCCTGGAGATTCCCCACGGCCGCTTCGAGCGCCGCATCGAGCTGCCCGCCGGCCGCTTCGAGCTGGGCCGGCGCGATCTCGTCCACGGCTGCCTGCTGCTCACCCTGACCAAGACGTGAGCCGGGAGGACCGACCATGACTGCTGCCAACGACCACGACCGCCGCTTCGAGAATGCCTCCGGCGCCATGCCCGTCGCCCCCGCCGAGGTGGGCGAGCGCCCGGAGGAAATGAAGCACCTGCCGCCGCTGCCCGACGACGCGCTGATCCTGGTGCCGGTGCGCAACCTGGTGCTGTTCCCCGGGATCGTCCTGCCGGTCACCATCGGCCGCCGCCGGTCGGTCCAGGCGGCGCAGGAGGCGGTGCGCAGCGAGCGGCCGGTCGGCCTGCTGCTGCAGCGCGACCGGGCCGTGGACGAGCCCATGCCGGTCGACCTGCACCGCGTCGGCACGAGCGCCAACATCGTCCGCTACCTGACCGGGCAGGACGGCAGCCACCACATCATCTGTCAGGGGCAGGAGCGTTTCCGGGTCGTCGAGTTCATCGAGGGCTACCCGTTCCTGGCCGCGCGCGTCGAGCAGCTGGAGGAGCCCGAGGTCGACCCCAAGGAGATGGAGGCGCGGCTCTACTCCTTGAAGCAGCGGTCGCTGGAGGCGCTGGAGCTGCTGCCGCAGGCACCGGCGGAACTGATCAACGCCGTCCAGTCGATCACGTCGGCCTCGGTGCTGGCCGACCTGGTCGCCAGTTTCATGGACCTGGAGGCGCACGAGAAGCAGGAGGTGCTGGAGGCCGTCGACGTGCGGCGCCGCGTCGATCGCGTGCTCGACTTCCTGGCCTACCGCATCGACGTTCTCAAGCTGTCGCAGAAGGTCAGCGAGCAGACCAAGGAGTCGATGTCCAAGCAGCAGCGCGAGTACATCCTGCGCGAACAGCTGCGCCAGATCCAGAAGGAGCTCGGCGAGGCGGACACCAAGTCGGCCGAGGTCGCCGAGCTCGACGAAAAGATCGTCAAGGCCGGCATGCCCGAGGAGGCCGAGGAGCAGGCGCGCAAGGAGCTGCGCCGGCTCGAGGCGATGCCCGAGGCGGCGGCCGAATACGGGATGATCCGCACCTACCTGGACTGGCTGACCGAGCTGCCCTGGTCGATCGAGACCCAGACCACGATCGACATCGCCCATGCCCGCCAGGTGCTGGAGGCGGACCATTACGGCCTCGAAAAGATCAAGCGGCGCATCCTGGAGTTCCTGGCGGTGCGCAAGCTGAGCCCCGCCGGCAAGAGCCCGATCCTGTGCTTCGTCGGCCCGCCCGGCGTCGGCAAGACCTCGCTCGGCCAGTCGATCGCGCGGGCCACGGGGCGCAAGTTCGTGCGCAACAGCCTGGGCGGCGTGCACGACGAGGCGGAGATCCGCGGCCACCGCCGCACCTATGTCGGCGCCCTGCCGGGCAACATCATCCAGGGCATCCGCAAGGCGGGCGCGCGCGACTGCGTGTACATGCTGGACGAGATGGACAAGGTCGGCGCCGGCGGGTTCCACGGCGACCCGTCGTCGGCCCTGCTCGAGGTGCTGGATCCGGAGCAGAACTTCGCCTTCCGGGACAACTATCTGGGCGTGCCGTTCGACCTCAGCCGGGTCATGTTCATCGGCACGGCCAACATGCTGGACACCATCCCCGGCCCGCTGCGCGACCGCATGGAGGTGATCGAGCTGCCCGGCTATACCGAGGAAGAGAAGCTGCAGATCGCGCGGCGATACCTGGTTGGCCGCCAGCTCGAGGCCAACGGCCTGACCGCGGAGCAGGCGCAGATCACCGACGAGGCGCTGCGCGGCATCATCCGCGACTACACCCGCGAGTCCGGCTGCCGGAACCTGGAGCGCACCATCGGCAGCGTGTTCCGCCACATCGCCATGCGCGTCGCCGAAGGCGCCACCGAGGGCATGCGCATCGACGCGGACGACCTGCACGGCATCCTGGGGCCGCGCAAGTTCGAGAGCGAGGTGGCGATGCGCACCAGCGTGCCGGGCGTGGCGACCGGCCTGGCCTGGACGCCGACCGGCGGCGACATCCTGTTCATCGAGGCGAGCCGCGCCCCGGGCTCGGGCAAGCTGATCCTGACCGGCCAGCTCGGCGACGTGATGAAGGAGAGCGCCCAGGCCGCCCTGACCCTGGTCAAGGGCCGCGCCCAGGCGCTGGGCGTGGACGAGGGGCTGTTCGAGAAGAGCGACATCCACATCCACGTGCCGGCCGGCGCGATCCCCAAGGACGGCCCCAGCGCCGGCGTGGCGATCTACACCGCGCTGGCCTCGCTGCTGACCGGCCGCACGGCCAAGAGCGACGTGGCGATGACCGGCGAGATCAGCCTGCGCGGCCTGGTGCTGCCGGTCGGCGGGATCAAGGAAAAGGTCGTCGCCGCCAAGCGCGCCGGCATCACGACGGTGGTCCTGCCGGCCCGCAACAGGAAGGAATACGAGGAAATCCCGGAAGCCGCCCGCAAGGAGGTCGAGTTCGTCTGGGTCGAGCACGTGGACGAGGCCATCCGGCACACCATCGGCGACTCCGCGCCGGTTGCCGAGGAGGCCGCGGCGTCCTGACGCCCGGCCCCCGACGCCCGCCGCCGCCGCCGAGTCCTGTAGGTTCGGCACCGGATCGACAATCGGCCGGCAGACGATGCCGCGTGCGGGACCGCGGCGACCTGACGGTGTGGGTGACGCCGGAGGCCGCAATGAGGTCAAAGCACTCGTGATATTGCGGCATTGCGCCGTTGTTCAGGCTGCCTCTTGCCTTTCCAGGTCACGGTAGGCGCGAGCCACCGGATTGTCCGATACGGCCAGGAGTCGGTCTTTGATGGCCGCAATGCTGGCAGGCGGCGCCAGGGCAAGGCGCCAGGCGGCCAGGTATTCGGCCACGGGGTCATAGGTGAATTGCACGCGACCGATCCGCGGCTCATGGAGCAGTCCCGAGGCCACGAGATGGTCGATCACGGCCGGCGGCGGCACATCGCCGGCGTTGGCGCCGTTCATGAACGGGGTGCCGTCGGCGTCGGCGGTCAGGACGCCTCGCAAGTGCGCCCGGTCTATCTCGCGCGGCGCGTTGCTGTCGCGGAAAGCCTCCAGCGACGTGATGGCGGCGGCGCGGATCATGTCGTCCCGCGCCAGGTCAACGCGTTTGGCCCGCAGCGCCTCGACATAGTCCAGCACCAGGTCGACCTTGGCGGTCGAGCCCAGCGAGCCGTCTCGGGCCTGCTCGATGGCAAAGCGCAGGAACAGCGGGCTCGGCATGGCGTCGGGCAGAATGAGCGGTGCGATCCGCTCGGCGACGATCCCGGAGTCGGCGCCGTCGGCGTACGCCTCGATAAAGGCGGGCACGTGCGCCGGCGTGATCGGCGTCGGCGTCAGGCGCCGGACCCGTTCCCAGGTCCGCCCCGGCGGCGGGGCTGCGCGGGACGTCACGATCAGATGGCGGACCTCGCCCGTATCAACGGCGTGGTCCACCCGCGTCACCGCGTCGGCCATGCCCCGCTCGCTCAGCGAGTCCACGATCGGGCAGATCAGGCCGGCGGCGCTCAGCGTTCTCGCCATCGCCTCGGTCGGCCCCCGATCGGCGTCGGGCAGACGCAACTGACGTGCGATCTCGGCCACCAGCGAGCTTTCCCAGTCCGCATCGACCAGCAGGGGCAGCGGCGCGCGCGGACGACCGACCAGCGTCTGGTTTGCGAGATGGAAGGCCAGAGCGCTCTTGCCGCTGCCGCCGACGCCGTCGATCCAGCTGAGTGCCCGTCGCCGCGCGGCGACGGCGGCGGCGAACGCCTGAATGTCCTCGTCATGACCGAGCGGGCAGTAGCGCGCTCGCTCGATGACGGGGTCCCGCTCGAGGAAATTGGCCTGCTCCAGGCGTACGCGATGGCGGCGGAGCCAGGCGCACAGCGGCCGTCGCGTCGCGCCCAGCCAGCCATAGAACGTCACCACGCCCACGAGCCATTGCCAGGGCGGCAGCGGCGCGGCGCCGGCACGCGGCATGGTCATCCGCGCAAGACGGGCCGGCGCGACGAGCCAGAGCACGCCGGCCGAGAGGACGGTCACCGCCCAGAGCAGGGCCGGCCAGAACGGCACCTGGAGCCAGCCCAGGCGGTCATAGAACTCAACGATGCTCTGCCACGTGGTCCACGCCGTGTTCCGGATGCGCTCCCAGGTCGTGTACCGGTCGAACAGGATTTGCCGCGCACGCGCCACGGTGAGCTCGGGAACGGTGCCGCGCCGGGTCAGCAGCATCCCATCCTCGCCAACGGCGCGCACGAGTAATTGCATCTCGTCTGTTGGAGCAAACACCCCTTCTGCGGTCAGTGCAACCAGGCCATCACGATGCAAGAAGAGCGTGCCCCGCTCGCGCAGGCGGCTGTCAAGGAACACGACACGATCAGAAGCAAGGACGGCGAAGCCGTTATTGCCGATTGGCTCGACCTGACGAGGCGCGTCCAGCAGAACAGGATCGGCGGCGGGTGTGCCGTCGAGGGTCCAGAGCCGGACGGTGCCGTCCTGGCCGGCGGAGGCGATGCGGTCGCCGCTGGGATTGAAGGCGACGCTGGTGACCACGCCGAAATGGCCCTGGAAGGGGTCGGCGGCGGGTGTGCCGTCGAGACTCCAGAGCCGGACGGTGCCGTCCTCACCGGCGGAGGCGATGCGGTCGCCGCCGGGGCTGAAGGCGACGCTCCAGACCCGGCCGTCATGGCCCCGGAAGGGGTCGGCGGCGGGTGTGCCGTCAAGGGCCCAGAGCCGGACGGTGCCGTCCCGGCCGGCGGAGGCGATGCGGTCGCCGCCGGGGCTGAAGGCGGCATCGTTTGCAGCAGCCTGAATTTCCAGAATTTTTATGGGCCGATCGGGATTGGCGATGTCCAAGAGGTCGATGCGGCCGCTCCCGTTCACGACCAGCAGTATCGAGTCGTCGGCAGGATGGTAGGCGATCATCCGGGGTGACAAGTCGGTAAGGCCGAGCTGGGGGACATAGCGGACTTCCTCCGCGCCCGCCGGAAAGGTCACTATAACGATGAACAAAAGTGCTTGCCCAACATTGAAGGCAAGCCATCCCAGTGTCTGCATTACCGGCACACGACGGGATAGCCAAGCGGAGCTTTTTGCCATGCGGCTTACCCTGTATGGCAATCTGGTATTACAAAAGAAGTATATGAATACATGCCCGGCGTGTAAAGGAAAAATATACATTCGCAAAAAAAGGAATCTGCCCTTGCCCGGCAACGCGCCTGCTGAATCACGATGACGCGTTGGTGCACAAATCGGTCAGGGGCCGGAGCCGGAGGCGCCGGCGGCCTGGCACCCGCCCCGGACCGGCCAACGCGGGCGATCTCCGACCCGCTCGGCTCTGGCCATCGACACCGGGCTGATGCTGCGCCTGGCGTTCGGCCGGCTCCGGCGACAGTCCGAGGGCCTGCTGCGCTCCGCAGCGCGGCCGATCACCCTGGAGATCGGCATCCCGGATCGCATCCCGCTGTCGCGGCGCACCGGCCGCACCTCATCCACATCGTGTCTCGCCTCGTATGAAGTCTGATTTTTGCCAGCCCCGTGGGGTTCCGTGAAATGTCCGATCACGACCAGCGCTTCGTTCAGACGGTCGTCACCTCCGCCGCGGTCGGTGGATTTGCCGTCCTGGCCCTTCTGGGATGGGGTCTCGCCTTTGACGTCGCATCCATCGCGACGAGGATCGCCGGTGCGGCCGAGACGGATCTTCTGTCCGCTCTGGTCATCGGCGGGGCGCTGACCAAGGGAGCGGCTGTCGGGACCGCGGTCGGGCTCGCGCTGGCCGACCGAAAGCGCCATGCGCCGCGCGAGCAGCCGGCGTTGACCGCCGCGTCCGCGCTCCAATAACGCCGCATCCTTGCGATCCGTGGTGCGAACCTCCAGCCCTCTCACCATTCACATCGCAGTCGGCCGCAGCGGCGGCCACCAAAGGCAGTAAGAGGAGATGAATACCATGATTAAATCGGCCTGGAACACGGTCATGAATGCCGAGCAGAACCCGTTGCTCGCCCTTCCTCGCGTCACCCGTTTTCAGTTGATGACGGTACTGGCCTTCATGTGGTCGAGCATCTTTTGCATCAGCGCCGGCCTTTTCATCTGGATTCCGGAGTTCGTATTCGGGCATGTCGCGCTGCTTCTGCTCGGCATCTTTGGCACGGGCTTTATTTTCCGCGTCAACACCTCGAAACGCTGAGCGATCGCCACACGCGCGCCTCATGGGGGAGGGATCGGACATGACATCGCTTGCCACTCAGGGCTTGCTCATTGCGATCGTTTTCGTCGTGTTTTTCCTGGTTCTCGTCCGTCCGCAGCAACGCCGGCTGAAGCGCCACCGCGAAATGCTCGCGGGCCTGCGTCCCGGCCTCCGCATCGCCACTGTCGGCGGCCTTGTGGGGACGATCGTCAGCGTCGACGACGCGAACCTCCTGACGCTCAAGGTTGCGGACGGCATGACCGTGACCATCATGCGGAAAGCCGTGGACTCCGTGATCGAGCCGGCCGAGGCCGTGCGGACCGCGACCGAGGATTGCGACCACCACCAGTGCGCTACCGCGTAATGCCGCGCGAGAGCGACCGACCTGCACACAGGAGTATGGACAATGAGCTTGAGCAACCGCCTTTCGACGATCCACCCCGGCGCCGTCCTCGATGCGATCGCGGACAACAGCCTCACCTCCGTGATGGTGACGCAGGCTGCGCCGGGAACGCCGATCGTTTACGTCAACGGGGCGTTCACCGCGCTGACCGGCTACACGCCCGACGACGTCATGGGCCAGTCGCCGCGCATGCTGCAGGGCCCGAAGACCGACGAAGCCGTGCTCGCGCGTCTGCGTGAGGACCTGGAGGCCGGCCGGGTCTTCGAGGGCGAGGCCGTCAACTATCGCAAGGACTGTTCCGAGTTCCTGATGCACTGGCGGGTGTTCCCGGTGACCGATGCGCAGGGCAACGCCGCCTATTTCGTCGCCTTGCAGCAGGAAGGCCACTCCTGACCTGCGGACCTTCGGGTGCGTCGGGCCGGCGCGCCCGTGAACCGCTCCGGGTTTGCCGGAGGCTCCACCTTCTGAGGGGATGGTGCGAGGGAAGCGAAGGAGGCCTCGAAGAGGTATTCCCTTGAGGTGTGGCGCGGGCCATGCGGATGGTGATGGAGCATCAGCATGAGCCCGGGCCGCAGTGCTCTGCGATCGGCTCGATCGCGGCGAAGACCGGGTGCAGCGGCGAGACGCTGCGCCAGGCGGACCACTCCGGGCGGGCAGCCGAGTGTCATCGGGCTCTCGATCGAAGACTATGAGCATCTGCGCACCGCCGCCCGTGCCGCACGGCCCCGCTTCGTCGAGCACCTGCTCACCATCCCGCCGGTGGCGGAGGAGGCCGAGGAGATCCCGCGCGCCACGGTCAGGCCCCGCCCCGTCGAGCTGTGAGCTACCGTCTCGACACCGACATCGTTTCGGCGCCGCGCCGACCCGCGCGTCATCCCAAGGTCGTCGCCCGGATCGGCGCCCGGGTGCCCGACACGCTCCACCTGAGCGCCATCTCCCTCGGGCCACTTCGCGCCGAGGGGTGTTCGGCTGACGGATCCGACGGCCCCGGCTCGGAAAACAGCGGAGCATGGTCGCCGCCGGGGATGTCATGGACAGTCTGGACGGCCGCGCGCCGGATCCTTGATTGTAGGGCATCCGGCGAAAATTGACAGTTCTTGGCAATCTCTGCCATGATGGGGCAGGAGGTACAGGGCCATGGCAACCATGAACGTTTCCCTGCCCGATCCCATGAAAGACTGGGTGGAGGCGCAGGCCAGAACCGGGCGCTACAGCAACGCGAGCGACTATGTGCGGGATCTGATCCGGCGCGATCAGGAACGGGCGGGCAAGCTGGCCGAGCTGCAAAGGCTCATTGACGAGGGCCTGTCGAGCGGCGTCAGCACCCGGAGCATGGATAATGTTCTACAGGAGGCCCGTGCCCGTGCCCGTGCCCGCGCAAGCGACAAGCCGCATGGGATTTAGAACAACCACTCAGGCGGACGAGGACATTATCGGCATATACGTTTACGGAGCGCGGGAGTTCGGCATCGAGCAGGCCGAACAGTATCATGAAGGACTTATGCGTTGTTTTGCGTTTTTGGCGGAAAACTCGTTGGTGGCGCGGGAAAGAGCCGAATTGCGGCCGCCTGTCCGGGTGTTTTTCCATGAAGCGCATGCGATCGTCTATGTTCTGCAGGGCGACGATATCCTGATCATTCGCGTCCTGCACGGCCGTCAGGACTGGCAGGCGCATCTGGATTGATGGCCGGGGCCTCGCCGTGCCGGACCACTCGACCCTGAGCGGCCGGGCGGGACGCTGCCCCTGCCACTGGGGCGACGGGACAGAGTTTATGAGTCCGTGGCCGAGCGCCATCCCGATGCGGCGGTCATCGTGCCGCCATGGGTCACCGCCGCCCCGAGCGCCGGCGGCTCGAACGGCCTGCCGAGCCTCCGTGCAACACGCCCATGCCTGAGTCCGGTGCCAAACCTGAACGTTCCGTTCCTCATTCCGCCGCCGCGGCCGGCGCCCGCACCCCGAGCTGCCGCAGGGTCCGGTCGATCCACAACGCCGTCAGCTTCTCCGGCAGGCTGTTCTGCGAGAGCCGGTCGTGCAGGGCGACGAAGTCGACGAAATCCAGTGGCTGGTCCTGGTTGAAGCAGGAGAACACCACCGTGGTGCGGCCGGTCTCCGGGTCCACGTGGGGCTGCAGGCACTGGGCGCAGATTTCCTTCATCATGCACTGCATGGGGGAGTTGATCGAGCCGATCGCCGTGTGGTCGGGGCGCAGGTGGGGCGCCAGCACGCCGTGGCGGGCCGCGGCCACCGCCTGCATCATGCGGTCGGAGCCGATCGCGATGATCCGGCGCACGTCGGACAGCGGGATCTCCGGCGCGTCCGCGGCGTAGTGGGCCATCGCCTCGACGATGTTGCCGACGACGGTGCGGTCCTGCGGCCGGCCGGGCGGGAAACCCGGAGCCTCGTCGCTGCACCAGATCACCTGGTCGGCCGCCGCCTCGATCTGCTCCACCTTGTAGCGGTCGCGCAGCTTCTTGTAGCCGGCGAAGTACAGCACGCGGCTGCCCTTGGCGCGCAGCGCCTGGCCGATGGAGAACAGCACGGCATTGCCCAGGCCGCCGCCGACCAGCATCACGGTCTCGCCCGCCGGCAGCTCGGTGGGCGCGCCGGTCGGGCCCATCAGCACCACCGGATCGCCCGGCGCCAGCGTCTCGCAGATGTCCGACGAGCCGCCCATCTCCAGCACGATGACCGAGACCAGGCCGCGGGCGCGGTCCACCCAGGCGCCGGTCATGGCCAGCCCCTCCATGGCCAGCACCGTGCCCGGCACCCGCGGCGCCAGCGCCTCGTAGTTCTGCAGGCGGTAGAACTGGCCGGGCTGGAAGGCACGGGCCGCCGCCGGGGCGTGGCACACGACCTCGATGATGGTCGGCGTCAGCCGCTCGACCCGCTCCACCGTGGCGGTCAGGTCGCGCCGCACGCGGGCGATCGTCTCCGCGCCGCTGACGGGCGTCGGCGCGCGTGCGGCCAGGGCACGGGAGACCAGCGGATAGCCCTGCTTGGTGCCGCCCATCGCCTTGACCACGTTGCCGGCGAAGCTGGGGTGCAGGTCGCCCCAGTAGGACAGGAATCGGCCGTCGTCGGTGCGGTGCATGAACACCTGCGGCACCTGCGGCTTGGCGATCCATTCCGGGCGCACCGGGCGGCCGTGCTCGTCGATGGCGCGGAAGTACTTGCCGTCGAGCTCGATCAGGTGCGGCTCCTCACGCGCCAGCACGGTGTTCGGCTGGGTGCCGGCGGCGACCAGCACGCTGCCCGCCGGCAAGGTCACGCGCTCGCCGGTGGGGGTCAGCACGCCCGACGAGTCGATCGCCTGGCGCTCGAACTCCACCCCGGTGGCGTGGCCGGCGGCATCCACGTCCACCTTTTTCGGCGCCAGCAGCTCGGCGAAGGCGATGCCTTCCTCAAGCGCCTTGGCCACCTCCTCATGGTTCAGGGTGTAGCTGGGCGCGTCGATCAGCCGGCGGCGGTAGGCGACGGTCGCCCCGCCCCAGGCCTGCACCAGCTCCGCGATGCGCGGCGCCCGGCCTTCCGCCGCGGCGGCGGCGCGTTCGGCGCGGATGGCGCGGGCATGGGCCAGGAAGGTGTCGGCGACCTGCCGCTCCTCCGCGCCCCAGCCGGCGCGCACCGCGGCCTCGCCACGCTCGGCCACAAGCGTGTCGTAGCGGTCCCGGAACTTCTCGACCTGCCGCGGGTAGTAGGCCAGCGCCTCGGTGGCGGTGTCGATCGCGGTCAGGCCGCCGCCGATGACGACGATGGGCAGCCGGATCTCCAGGTTGGCGATGCTGTCGCGCTTGGCCGCGCCGGTCAGCTGCAAGGCCATCAGGAAGTCCGAGGCCATGCGCACGCCGCGGGCCAGCGCATTGGGCATGTCGATGAAGGTCGGCCGGCCGGCGCCGGCGCACAGCGCGATGTGGTCGAAGCCGGCGGCAAACGCGTCCTCCACGGTCATGGTGCCGCCGAAGCGCACGCCCCCGATCATGGCGAAGTCGCCGCGCCGCTCCAGCAGCAGCCGGATCAGTTTCAGGAAATTCTTGTCCCAGCGCACCGTGATGCCGTACTCGGCGACGCCGCCGAAGCCGGCCATCAGCCGCTCGTCCAGGCTCTCGTAGAGCGCGTGCACGTCGCGGACCGGCCGGAACGGCACCCGCTCGCCGGTCGGCGTGACGCCGGAGACGTCCGCCGGCAGCGGCTCGATCTTCAGCCCGTCGATGGCGACGACGGTGTGGCCGTCGTTGACCAGGTGGTGCGACAGGTTGAATCCGGCCGGCCCCAGGCCGACGACGAGGATCTTGTTGCCGCTGTCGGGCTTGGGCAGCGGGCGGCGCAGGTCGAGCGGGTTCCAGCGGGTCAGCAGGCCGTAGATCTCGAAGCCCCAGGGCAGGGCCAGCACGTCCTTCAGGGTGCGGGTCTCGGCCTGCGGGATGTCGACCGGCTCCTGCTTCTGATAGATGCAGGCCTTCATGCAGTCATTGCAGATGCGGTGGCCGGTGGCGGCGCACAGCGGGTTGTCCACGGCGATCATGGCCAGGGCGCCGAGCGGCTGGCCCTGGGTCTTGAGCACGTGGAACTCGCTGATCTTCTCCTCCAGCGGGCAGCCGGCCAGGGTGACGCCGAACGGGCTCTTCTGGAAGGCGCCGGTCTTCTTCTCGCGCAGACCCTTGGAGCAGCTGTCCTTGCCCTGATTGTGGCACCAGATGCAATAGTTCGCCTCGTCCAGCGCGCCGGCCAGATCGGTGCCGGGATCGGTCAGGGCGAAGCCGTCGCGGTCGCGATGGTGGCCGGCGGGCGCCTTCAGGCGGGTCACGCCCTCGACCACCTCGGTCTCCAGCTCGACCAGGTGGCCCGGGTCGATCCGCTCCGGCGTCCGGAACAGGATGCCGCCGCCGTGGCGGTCGCGGCCGGCCGGGGCGTACAGGGCCCAGGCGGCGTACGCCTGGGCGGAGTCGAGCGCCGCGGCATTCGCCGCCTCGTCGTCCAGCCAGCGCATCACCGCCGCGGCGAAGCCCAGCTCGGTCAGCGGCGCACCCAGCCGGCGCTCCAGGTCCGCGCGCAACGCGGCGCCGTCGAGCGCGGCGGCGGCCTCCGGCTTGACCTTCTTGGCGGCGCGGCGCTGCACGAACAGCCGCTTGCAGGCGTACAGCGGGGCCAGCGTGTGGTGCTCGGCCCGGAGCGCGTCGAGCGCGGCGCGAATGCCGAACAGCTCGGCCAGGAAGTCCTCCAGGTACGGCGACAGCGCGATCAGCAGGTCGGATTCGGTCTTGGCGGCGAGCGCGTCGGGCTCGGCCCGCGCCGCCATCAGCCGGGTGTACGCGTCGGCGTCGGCCTCTTTCAGGTGCTCGACGAACAGCGCGTCGAGGCGCGCCAGGCCGTCGCGCTCGTACAGGTCCCGAAAGCGCAGGCCGTGGGCCAGCACCAGATCGTCGGCGGCGGGCGTGGCGCCGGCCCCGTTGGGGGCAAGCACGCGGGAGGAAAACTGGTCACCGTGCATGATGATCGCGTCTGTCGTGTCTCTGGCGGGCGGGCCGCGGCAGGGGCGACCTGGGTGTACGTCTCGGGTTCGTTCGGTCAGACCTGGCGGCGAATGGCAGCCGGCCCAGGCTTGATTGACAGTGTCGCATAGACCTCGCCCAGCGGTATGTCGAGGCCGACGGACTCGAGGCGCAGGCGGGCGTCGGGGTCGGAGAGCGGTATCCGATCCCAGTCATCGCCACTGCGGCGGTAGACATCAGCATACATCCGCGTCGAATCGATCAGAAGGATCTCTCTGACGCTTGGAATGGTCTTGTAGTCCGGCAACTTCTTTTCGAAATCCTTTGTTTTCGTGCTTGGCGAAAGGGCTTCGACGATCAGGATGGGGTTAGGCGTTATGCAGCGTTCGCCCACGTCTGTCGGATCGCACGTGACGGCGAGGTCGGCTTCATAAAACGTGTTGTTGCGGTCCGGCGGCACGATGCCTGCCCCCGTTTCGGAGGCGCAGGGCCACTTGTCGTCCAGCGCCTGATCAATGTGACGGACCAGTTTTGATACAACGCGCATGTGCCGCCGGCTTGCCGGAACCATGGCCACGGGACAACCGTCGATGAGTTCCCAACGCGTGTCGTCGTTCCTGGCGCACCAGTCAAAGAAGCCGTCGACGGTCAGACGCTGCAGGGCGGGATCGGCCATGACTTAAACACCCTCGGAGTGAGCACCAGCATCGATTGTCGCTGCGAGCTTTGCGTCCGCTGCGTCATTGAGCGGCACATTGGCATAGACCTCGGCCAGCCCGACATCGAGGCCAACGCTGTCGAGCCTGAGCCGCGCGTCGGCTTGCACCAACAGGTCGGTCAGCCAGGCACCGCCATCCAGGCGACGATGAATTTCGGCGTAAAGCCGCGCCGGATCGATGAGCACGATCTCCTTTACGTTCGATAGCTGCCGGTATGCCGGGAGCTTCACTTTCCGGTCCGTATCCTCGGTCGTCGGCGACAACACCTCGACAATCAAAACCGGATCCGGCGTTACCCGTTGTCCCCGTTCTATCGGTTGGCAGCTTACGACGATATCCGGCTCGAAATAGCTGTTCTTCGCGGAAGTCAGGACGCCGCCCGGCATTTCGACCGTGCAGCCCGGTCGCCCGGACATGGCCATCCTTATGTGAAATCCGAGCTCCGAAGTGACCGCGCGATGCTCCCGAACCGGCGGCGCCATCGCCACGGGATGGCCGTCGATAAGCTCCCAATGCGTATCGTCGTCCTTCGGGCACCAGTCGAAGAACTCGTCGACGGTCAGATGCTGCAGGGCAGGATCGGCCATTCTTACCGCTCCTTCTCCATTCAGATTATCCATCTTGCCTATAATCCGTGATCCAACTTCATCTCCGACATTTCAAACTCAGCCGTGCTCAGGTTCCGCCCCGTCCTCCAGGGCGACGCCGACATAGAGGAGCCCCAAAGGAATATCCAGCCCTATGCTTTCGAGCCGCATGCGGTCTGCCGGTTCCCGGAGCAGATCGACGACCCAGCGATCTCCTTCGCAGCGCCGATGCACTTCACCGTAAATCCGCTCCTGATCAACGACAACAATCTCCTGAACCGTAGGGATACCCCTGTAGTCCGGAATTTTGTTTTTTCGGTTATGCCCTTGGGTCGATGAAGACAATATTTCGACAATGACAACCGGATCGATGACTTCCCCACGCTCGCCGAATGTGTGCGGCCGGCACGTCACTGCGAGATCCGCTACATAGTATGTGTTCGGGCGCAACGGGGATACAATTCCGGCTTCATTCCGCGCCGTGCAGGGCGGGCGGTCGTCGAGCGCCTCGCTAAACCGTCGCCCCAAGGCAACCGACAGAATCTGATGCGCGCCGTTCGCCGGGGCCATGGCCACGGGCCGTCCGTCAACAAGCTCCCATCGGCTGTCGTCCTTCGGGCACCAGTCGAAGAACTCGTCGATGGTGAGCTGCAGCAGCGCGGGATCGGCCATGAACTCGGCTCCGGATTGAGGGCCGCGGACTGCGTCCGGTCCGGCGACGCTACCCGTAAGATGCGGCTTTGCAGGCGATATTTCCATTGCCTCGTCGCCGCAGGCAGGCACACGCGTGGGCTGCACGAATGCCGCCATGACCCGGCCTCTAACCGGCCGCCGCGGCCAGCGCCGCCAGGGCCCGGTCGGCGGCGAGCGTGGCGGCACGGTCCACGGCGCGGGTCGTGGCGACGGGATGGCTGTCCGCACCGATCTGCTGCCAGGCGGCGACGCGGTCGTGCAGGCGCACCACCTCGCCGATGGCGACGATCGCCGGCGCGCGGCCGTCGAGCCGGCCGGCGTCGCGTCCGCAGCGGCCGAGGTCGGTTACGATCACCGCCTGCCGCTCGAGCGAGGCGTCGGACACGATCGCCACCGGCGTCGCCGGCGCGCGGCCCGCCGCCATCAGCCGGTCGGCGATCCGGCCCAGGGTGCGCAGGCCCATGTAGACGACCAGCACCGGCGCGCCGCGGGCCAGCGCCTCCCAGTCCACGTTGTCGGGCAGGTCGCCGTTGCGGCCGTGGCCGGTGACGAAGGCGACGGCGCTGCCGGCGGCGCGATGGGTCGCCGGGATGCCGGCGCAGGCCAGCCCGCCGATCCCGGCGGTCACCCCCGGCACCACGCGGAACGGCACGCCGGCGTCGGCCAGCGCCGCGGCCTCCTCGCCGCCTCGGCCGAACACGTACGGGTCGCCGCCCTTGAGCCGCAGCACCCGGTGCCCGCCGCGGGCCGCGGCCACCAGCCGGTCGCAGATGTCGGTCTGCCTGCAGGAGGGCAGCCGGGCCCGCTTGCCGGCGTCCTCCACGACCGCGCCGGGGCGGGCCAGCGCCAGCACGGCGTCGCCGACCAGGGCGTCGTGCAGGATCACGTCGGCCTGGGCCAGCGCCCGCGCCGCGAGCAGCGTCAGCAGTCCCGGATCGCCGGGCCCGGCCCCGACCAGCCAGACCGTGCCGGGCTCGAACGCCGGCAGGGCGGGGATTGCCGGCACCGGCGCGCCCGCCAGGGTCGGATCGAACGAACCGTCCATGGCGTCAGATCCCCTCGCCGTGAATGCCGCACTCGGTCTTGTCCAGCCACGACCAGCGCCCGGCGCGCGCGTCCTCCCCCGGTTTGACCGGGCGGGTGCACGGCATGCAGCCGATCGAGGCATAGCCCTGCGCCGTCAGCGGGTGGCCCGGCAGGCCTCGCTCGGCCGTGTACCGGCGGATGTCGTCCGCCGTCCAGCGGGCCAGCGGGTTGATCTTGATCCGGCCCGAGCCGGTGTCGAGCTCGATCGTCTCCAGCGTGCCGCGCCGGCCGCCCTGGAAGCGCTTGCGCCCGGTGATCCAGGAGTCGAAGCCCTGGAGTGCCAGGTCGAGCGGCTCGGTCTTGCGGATGTGGCAGCACAGGTCGGGCTGATAGGACCACAGCGAGCCGTCCGGGTCGTGCCGCTCCAGGTCGTGGGGGTCTGGCTGCACCGAGCGCACGGCGGTCAGGCCCAGGCGCGCCGCCAGCGTGTCGCGGTAGGCCAGCGTCTCCGGAAACAGCTTCAGGGTGTCCAGGAAGATCACCGGCGTCGCCGGGTCGACCCGCGCCACCAGGTCGAGCAGCACCGCACTTTCCGCGCCGAACGACGACACCATCGCGATCCGCCCGGCGAACTTGCCGTGGACCAGCGCGCGCAGCAGGTCGATGCCGTCCAGGTGGCCCAGCGCGGCGCGCAGCCGGTCGACGCGCGCCTCCACCGGCTCCGCGGGGTCATAGGCGAAAACGGTCGCCCTCATCGCAAGCATCCTTGTTCTTGTTCGTGTCCGTCGGGATGGCCGCGGCGCCCGCAGGCGCCGTCAAATGCTCACCGACGGCATGGTCTCGCGGATGATCTGGCCCAGGTGTTCGGCGCCGGCGCGGTAGCAGAAGTCGCCGAAGCCCTCGATGCCCTGGCGGTCGCGCGCGAACGCGGCGAACAGCGGGTCCAGCACCGCCGGCACGTCGGCCTCCGTGACCTTGTCGAGCAGGCGGAAGCTGAGCCGCGTGCCCTCGAAGTCGCCGCCGACATAGACCGCGAAGTGCCCCGGCTGACGGCCGACCAGCCCGATGTCGCCGGCATAGGGCCGGGCGCAGCCGTTCGGGCAGCCGGTGATGCGGAAGCTGATCCGCTCGTGCTCCAGCCCGCGCGCCTTGAGCCGCTCCAGGATGCCGTCGACCAGCGGCTGGCGCACCCGCTCCGCCTCGGTCAGGGCCAGTCCGCAGGTGGGCAGCGCCGGGCAGGCCAGCGCCCAGCGGTCGAACGGCAGCAGGTCGCCGGCGAACGGCACGCCGTGCGCGCGCAGGTCGCGCTCGATGGCGTCGCGGTCGCCGTCGCCGATGTCGTACAGGATCACGTCCTGCGCCGGGGACAGGATCACGTTGCAGCGGTAGGTGCCGACGACGTGGCGCAGGGCGGTCCGCAGCCGCTCCTCCCCGCGGTCGGCGATGCGGCCGCTCGCCACCGGCACGCCCAGGTACCAGAGGCCGTCGCCCTGCTCGTGCCAGCCCATGTGGTCGACGATGTGGAACGGCGGCATCGGCCGCGGGTCCTGGTAGGACCGGCCGGCGTAGTCCTCCGTGGTGCGGCGTACCCAGTCCAGGCCGCGCTCGTCGACCACGTACTTCAGGCGGGCGCGGCGCCGGTCGGACCGGTTGCCGTGGTCGCGCTGCAGCTTGACGACCGCCTCCAGCGCACCGATCAGGCCGTCCGGCTCGACGAACAGCAGCGGCGAGGCGAGCCGCGGGTAGGTGTTCGGCTTGTTGTGGGTCATGCCCAGGCCGCCGCCGACGCAGACGTTGTAGCCCTGCAGCACCTGGTCGTCGAACAGGGCGACGATGCCGACGTCGTTGGTCAGCACGTCCACGGAGTTGTCGTCCGGCGTGGCCAGGCCGATCTTGAACTTGCGCGGCAGATAGGTGCGGCCGTAGATCGGGTCCTCCTCCGCCGGTTCCTGCCCGCCGGTCTCGATCTGCTCCCCGTCCACCCAGATCTCGTGATAGCCGGTGTTGCGCGGCGTGAAGTGGCGCGAGATCTGGTTGGCCGCCTGGTCCAACGTGGTGTGCACCACGTCCTTGACCGGTGCGGGGGTGGCGGTGACGTTGCGCACCACGTCGCCGCAGGCCGCGATCGTGGTCAGCAGGATGCCGTTGACCTCGTGGATCAGGGGGTGCAGCCCGCCCTTCAGCACGCCGTGGAACTGGAACGTCTGGCGGGTGGTGACGCGCAGGGTGCCGTTGGCCATGCGCCCGGCGAAGTCGTCCAGCGCCAGGTACTGGTCCGGCGTCAGCCGCCCGGCGGGCACGCGCAACCGGACCATGAACTGGTATTCCTTTTCCAGCTTCTGCTTCTTGCGGGCGGTGGCCGTGTCGCGGTCGAACTGCTGATAGATGCCATGGTGCTTGAGGACGGTGGTGTCGTCCTCGACGAACTTGATGGTGCCGGCGTCGGCCAGCGTCTCCGCGACGGTGCCGCGCAGGGCGCGGCTGTCGCGCTTGACCTGCTCGGCGTGGGAGAGCTTGGCGGCCTTGTCGGCGGGTAGCGGCGTGTCGGGCATGGCGGCCAATCCACACGATGATTCTGTTGTTCCGGGATTAATCTCAGTCTATGCTGTACAACATCCGGAAAGCAAGCCTGTTCCGGATAAATTGGACTGATACCACAAATCAGGATTGTTGATTTCCGCGGACCGGCTCGCGGCGCCGCCGTTAAGCCGGACCAAGGCGCCCGCGCCGCAGCCGGCGCGGGGACGGCCGCGGCGGCCGGGCGCCGAGGCCGATGCGGCGGGGCCGCTTGCGCTTCAGGTGGCCGATGCGCCGGTCCAGGTCGTCCAGGTAGTCGGCCAGCGCGGCCGACCAGATGCGGTAGCCGTGCCGGTTCATGTGCAGCGGGTCTTCGGAATAATACTCCATGAACGGCCGGATGCCGCGCGCCGACATGCGCCGGAAGATGTCCACGTACTCGATGTCGTCCTGCCCGGCGACATAGGATTCTATGATCGAGTTCGTATAGCTGATCTTGTACATGATGTGGAATCGCGCCGGGCTCGGCTTGATCGACACGTAGGCCATCGGCACGGCGCCCAGCGTGCGGCGCTTGCGCGCGACGAGCGCCTTGAGCAGGGCGAGCACGCCCTCCGGCGATTCGCCGTTGTCCAGGTCGTTGTCGCCCGCGTACAGCACGATGGCGCGCGGCGCCAGCGGCGCCACCAGCCGGTCGAAGTACTCCAGGCAGTCGGCCAGCGTCGAGCCGCCGAAGGCGCGATTGAGCACGTTGTACGCGGGGAACGCCGACTCGAGGCCGTCCCACAGCGTGAACGACGAACTGCCGTAGAACAGCACCAGATTGCACCGCTGCCGCCGGCGCAGCGGCCGGCGCTCCAGGGCGCGGACATCGTCCTCAAACCATTCCGGCATCGCAACAGGCCTGGATGCGGGTGTGACTGCGGCGCCCGCCCCCGCCTCTATTCACGGAACTGCAATACTTGCATCGGGGCCGCCGGTCGGCAAAAGACAAGCTCATGACATACCACGGCGCTTGCCGGCGCGCAAGGCCAACGCCGACTTTGTATTTTCGCGAATTCCGGATAGACTGCTCCCGTTCCAATGGGGGAGCACTCGGCGCTTCCATCCGGCGCCGGAAAACATCGTCCACATTACTGAAACGTGGATGAAACGCGAATATTACAAATGGCATTGTCACGGCCTGGGCCGGGACATGGAGCTGCTGGTGTTCGGCCATGCCGGCGCCCGGGTGCTCGTGTTCCCCACGCGTGTCGGCCGGTTCTATGATTACGAGAACATGGGCATGGTCGACGCGCTGGGTCACCACCTGCGCATGGGCTGGCTGCAGCTGTTCTGCGTCGACTCCATCGACGGCGAGACCTTCTATTGCGACTGGTGCCGCCCGCGCGACCGCATCGAGCGCCACATGCGCTACGAGCGCTACATCGTGGACGAGGTCCTGCCGCTGACCCGCTGGCTGAACGACAACCCGTACACGATCTCCCACGGGTGCAGCCTGGGCGCCTATCACGCGGTCAACATCGCCTTCCGCAACCCGGACCTGTTCCATCGCGTGGTGGCGCTGTCCGGCCGCTACGACCTGACCCAGTCGCCGCCCGGTTTCCGGAACCTGTTCGACGGCTACTACGACGACGACATCTATTTCAACACGCCGAACCATTACCTGCAGAGCGTGGAGGACCCGGTCCTGCTCGACAAGCTGCGCCGGATGGACATCAAGATCGTCATCGGCGAGAACGACCCGTTCCTGCCCGACAACCAGGCGCTCAGCGAGGCGCTGTGGCGCAAGGGCGTCTGGCACCTGTTCCGCATCTGGAGCGGCCGGGCGCACAGCTTCCGCCGCTGGCGCGAGATGATCGGCTGCTTCCTGTAGAGCGGCCAGGGACCGGCGGGCCCGTCACCCGGGCACCGGGGCGGCGGCAGACAGGGCCTCGTCCACGGCCGCCCTCAGCGCAGCGGGACGCACCGGCTTGTGCAGCAGGACGAGGCCGGCCGCGTGCGCCTGCTTGAGCCGGTCGGGCGAGGTGTCGCCGGTCAGGATGATGCCCGGCACCGCCGCGCCCGTCTCGCGCCGCAGCAGCGCGATGGCGTCGCAGCCGGTGGACCCGCGCAGCCGGTGGTCGGCCAGAATCAGCGCCGGCGGCTCGCCCAGCGCGCGCAGCCGATCCAGGGCCGCCGCGGCTTCGGTGGCGGCGGCGACCCGAAAGCCCCAGCTCTCGATGATCATCTGCAAGGCGTCGAGCACGTCGGGCTCGTCGTCGATCACGACGATAACGCCGTGCGCTTCCGCGCGCGCCGCCGCCTGCTCCGGGACGGCCGCCGGCGCCTCCGGCAGGGCGGCGGGAAGCGTCACCTCGAACACCGAACCCCGCCCCGGACGCGAGCGCACCGACAGCCCGTGACCCAGCAGGTCGGCCAGGCGCTTGACGATCGACAGGCCCAGTCCCAGCCCCTTGCGGCGATCCCGCGCCGGGTTGTCGACCTGGTAGAACTCCTCGAAAATGTACGGCAGATCTTCCGGCGCGATGCCGACGCCGGTGTCCCAGACCTGGAGGCGCACCACGTCCCCGGCGCCGCGGCAGCCGATCAGGATGCGGCCGCGGTGCGTGTAGCGGACGGCGTTGACGACCAGGTTCTGCACGATCCGGTCGAGCAGCACGGGGTCGCTGCGGATCGTCCAGGTCGTCGGCACGACGCGCACGGACAGCCCCTTCTCCTCGGCCACCGGCGCGCTCGCATCGGCCGCCCGTTGCAGGACCGCCGCCAGCGGCAACGTGCGCGGCCGCGGCGTGACCAGCCCGGCATCCAGGCGGCTGATGTCGAGCAGGGCGTCGAGCAGCTCGCCCTGCGCCGTCAAGGCATTGTCAATCTTGCCGAGCACGTCCCGATCCTCCGATCCCGCCAGGCGCCGGCCCAGCAGGTTGACGTAAATCTGCATCGACTGCATCGGCTGGCGCAGGTCGTGACTGGCCGCCGCCAGGAACCGGGTCTTGGCGGCGCTGGCCCGCTCGGCGTCCTCCTTGGCCCGGCGCAGGGCGGTTTCGGCCCGCTTGCGGTCGGTGATGTCGACGAACGCGCCGACCGCGCCGCGCGGGCGGCCCGTGCTCGAATAGAGCGGCCGGGCGTTGCCGAACAGGTGGCAGGACGTGCCGTCGTCGAACACGACCTCCTCCTCGAAGTCCCGGATCTCCTCGCCGCGCGCGGCCCGCTGCAGGGGCAATTCGTGGGGGGCCACTTCGCTGCCGTTCCTCAAGACGCGGAAATGGGTCGGCGGCGGGTGCGACTCCGGCGTCATGGACGGGTTCATGCCGCAGGGCATGCGCAGGATTTCGTAGCCCGCGCGGCTGCAGGTGATTCGACGGCAGTCGGGGTCGTGCCCGATCCAGATTGCCGCCGGCACCGCGTCCAGCACGGTCTGCAGCTCCGCGGTGCGGCGGCGCAACGCGTCGGCGTCGCGCTTGCGCTCGGTGATGTCGGCAATCATGCCGATGGTGAACTCGGCCCGGCCGTCCGGCCCGCGCACGGTGGTCACCGTGGCCTCCGCCCACACATTTCCGCCATCGCCACGCACGTACCGCTTGGTCATCACGTAGTGATCGCGATCGCCGCGCTTGACGTGTTCCCACAGGTCCAGGTTTCCCGGCACATCGTCGGGATGCGTCACGTCCACCCAGGACCGGCCGATCAGCCCGCCGTCCGGGTAGCCCAGCATCCGGTGGAAGGCCGGGTTGGCCATGACGATACGGGAGTCGAGCGCGGCCACGACGATGCCGACGCCGGCATAGCGGAAGATGGCGCGGAAGCGCTCCTCGCTGCGGCGCAGGGCGGCTTCGGCCTGCCGGTGGTCGGTGATGTCGATACACGAGCCGATCATCCCGTCGAACCGGCCCGCATCGGAAACCATCGGCACGCCGGTATCGAGCACCCACCGATAGCGTCCGTCGCGGCAGCGCAGGCGGAACTCGGTGCGGAACGGCCGGCGGTCCCGGAACGACGGCTCGCACACCGCCAGCAGGGCGTCGCGGTCGTCGGGATGGACGCTGTCCAGCCAGCCGTAGCCCCGCTCCTGCTCCAGGGTCCGGCCGGTGAAGTCCAGCCACGTCTTGTTGAAGTACACCCCCTGGTCGTCGGCGTCCGACATCCAGATCATCATCGGCGCGGCGTCCGCCATGCGCCGGAACAGCGCCTCGCTGCGGCGCAGGGCCTGCTCCGTCTGGACCTGCCGCGAGATCTCGGTGGTCACGCCCAGGACGCGCACCACGCGGCCGGTGTCGTCGAACAGCGGGCTCAGCACGGTATGCCACCAGTGCCGGCCGCTGGGCATCGGCAGTTCCTCGTCGTACTCGACGCATGCCCGCGTCTTTGCGCAACGGCGGTAGTTCGCGCTGACGGCCGCGGCGGCCTCGGACGGCAGGAAATCCTCGGGACGCTTGCCGACGATCGGCCGGTCCGCCCCGATCAGGCGCTCCAGCCGGCGGTTCACGGCAGCAAAACGGACGGTCCCGTCCGGCAGGATGTCGACCACGAACGCGCACGCGCCGAGGCTTTCCAGCAAATCTCGAAGTTGCGACGGCGGCAGGTTTGCAAGCATGGCAATACGTCATCCCCGCTCTGCACGATCCGGCTACCGCTTTCTGCGAAGGGACCGAACAGAGCGCTTCCGCCGTTTTACTTAGGCTCTTACTGAATAACATCGCATGCAGAGGGGTGTCCACAGCGCCCGGCGCGCGCCTACGCGGCGGCCGGTCGACCCGGATGCCGGGGTGGGAGGTTGCCGATATCGCCCCGCCTGCGACACAAAGGCGACGCGCGGCCGCCCGGATTGATCATGGAATGACCCCGATCGGGTCCGCTCTCCGCCATCGGCGACCGCTACCACGGCGGCAGCAGACGAACAGTCGCCGAAAAGGGGGAGCCTGCCATGCCGCACCTGTCATCCGGACCCGGCCTCCGGGTCGCCGCCGTTGTCCCGCTCGTCGCCCTGCTGGCCATCGTCCTTGTCCTGGCCGGGACCGCCGCCCGCGCCACCCCGGTGACCGAGGGAGCCGCCGCGCCGTCGGCCCCCGCGCAAGTGCCCCTGGAGGCGATGGACGAGGGCGGGCTGTTCCTGCCCGCCGATCAGCCCGGCTACGTCGTGCCGGCGACCACCGTCAGCGCCGACGTGGCGATCACCGTCAGCGGCCTGGTCGCCCGCACCCGGGTCACCCAGCGCTTCGAGAACCCGACGGACGCCTGGGTCGAGGGCGTCTATGTGTTCCCGCTGCCGGAGACCGCGGCGGTCGACCGGCTGCGCCTGATCGTCGGCGAACGCGTGGTCGAGGGCGTCATCGAGGAGCGCGAGGCCGCGCAGCGCCGCTATGAGGCGGCCCGCGACGCCGGCCAGCGCGCCAGCCTGGTCAGCCAGGAGCGGCCCAACCTGTTCACCAACGCGGTCGCCAACATCGCGCCGCACGACTCGGTGACGGTTGAGATCGAGTACCAGCAGACGCTGTCCTACGACGGCGGCGCGTTCTCGCTGCGCTTCCCCATGGCGGTGCTGCCGCGCTACATCCCCGGCGACCCGGCACCGACCGACTCGAGCGGCACCGGCTGGGCATTCGACACCGACCAGGTGCCGGACGCCAGCCGCATCACCCCGCCGGTGGCGCACCCGGCGCACGGGCCGGTCAACCCGGTGACGCTGACCGTGGACCTGGATCCCGGCTTCCCGGTCGCGGACATCGACAGCGCCTACCATGACGTGACGGTGCGCGAGGCCGAAGCCGGCCGGTACACGGTGGCGCTGGCCGACACCGTGTGGGCCGACCGCGACTTCGCGCTGACCTGGCGGCCGGAGCCGTCGGCGGCGCCGACCGCCGGCGTGTTCAGCGAGACGGTCGAGGGTGCCGAGTACCATCTGGTCATGCTGATGCCGCCGGGCGCGGCACCGGCCGAGGACGACTCCCGTCCGCGCGAGGTGGTGTTCATCATCGACACCTCGGGCTCGATGTCCGGCGACTCGATCGTCCAGGCCCGCCAGGCGCTGCTCTATGCGCTCGGCCGGCTGGGGCCGGAGGACCGGTTCAACGTGATCGCCTTCAACGACCGGCCCAACCCGCTGTTCGCGCAGGCCAAGCCGGCCGGCAACGCCAACGTCGCCCACGGCCGCGCCTTCGTGCGCCGGCTGGAGGCGGAGAACGGCACCGAGATGCGCGCCGCCCTGGAGCTGGCTTTGGACGGACAGACCGACGAGGGCCGCATCCGCCAGGTCGTGTTCATCACCGACGGCGCCGTCGGCAACGAGGCGGAGCTGTTCCGCATGATCCACGACCGCCTGGGCGACAGCCGCCTGTTCACCGTCGGCATCGGCAGCGCGCCGAACAGCCACTTCATGCGCGAGGCCGCCGAGGCCGGGCGCGGCACCTTCACCTATATCGGCGCCACCGACGAGGTGGGCGGGCGCATGGCCGACCTGTTCGAGCGGCTGGAGCACCCGGCGCTGACCGACATCGAGATCGTCTGGCCCGGCACCGGAGCGGCGGAGATGTACCCGTCGGTGATCCCCGACCTTTATGTGGGCGAGCCGGTGGTCGCCACGGTGCGCCTGCCCGCCGGCACCGAGGGCGAGGTCACGGTGCGCGGGCGGGCCGGGACCCGGACCTGGCAGGCCGCGGCGGCGCTGGGCGCCGGCCGGGATGCGCCGGGCGTGGCCGGCTTGTGGGCACGCGACCGGATCGCCGACCTGGAGCGCCAGGGCTACCGGGGCGCGGACGCCGACGCCGTGCGGGCCGAGATCCTGCGCACCGCGCTGGCCCACCGGATCGTCAGCCGGTACACCAGCCTGGTGGCGATCGACGACGAGGTGGTGCGCCCGCCCGAGGCCGGCCTCGCCACCGACGCGGTCGCCACCAACATGCCCGACGGCGTGGACATGACCATGGCCGCCGCCGAACCGGCCGGCCGGCAGGCCTCGCTCGAGGCGATCCGGTCGATGGCGACCACCGGCTCGCCGGAGCCCGTGGCCCTGCCGATGGGCAGCACCGCGGCACAGCTCAAGGTGCTGGTCGGCCTGGCCTGCCTGCTGCTGGCCGCGGCCCTGCTGCTGCTGGCCCGCCGCCTGGCCCCGCGCCACGTCACCCCGCACCCCTGGGGCCGCGCCTGATGCGGGAGATCCTCTCCCGCGCCTGCGCCGGACGACCGGGCCGGGTCCCGAACTGCCCCCTCCCCCGCCTGCGGGGGAGGGCCGGGGAGGGGGCGTCGCCGCCCGAACGCCCGACGGCTGACGCGCGGCGCCCGCTCTGGCCGCTCCTCCTCGCCCTGCCGCTGCTGGCGGTCGGCCTGTGGCAGCTCGGCGGCGGCCTGTACATCGAGGCCAAGGCGCGGTTCGGCCAGGTGCTGCTGGAGCGCGCCTGGGACCGGACACTGGCCGGCGAGGACCATGCCCGGCCCTGGCCGTGGGCGGACACCTGGCCGGTGGCGCGCCTGGAGGCGCCGGCGCACGGGGCCGACCTGATCGTGCTGGCCGGGGCGGGCGGCGCCAGCCTGGCCTGGGGGCCGGGCCACCAGCACGGCACGGCGCGGCCGGGCGGCCCCGGCCTGTCGGTGATCGGCGGCCATCGCGACACCCATCTGCGGTTCCTCGAGCACGTGGCGATCGGCGACGCGGTCCGCGTGGAGACGCCGGACGGGCGGCGCATCGACTACCGCGTGACCGCCACCGCCGTGGTCGACCACCGCGAGGCGGCGTTGCACCGCACGCCCGGGCGGCCCGCCCTGCTGCTGGTCACCTGCTGGCCGTTCGATGCCGTGGTGCCCGGCGGCCCGCTGCGCTACGTCGTTCAGGCCGAGCCGGCCGCGGCGGTCGCGGCGGCCGGGAGGGAAACCGGCGGCTGACGCTGCCGCCAACGCGGTCCTGCGATTGCCCTGCCTCGACCGGTTCCCATATAAGAGGGTCAACCGGAGCGGCCGCTGCGGCGGGCGTCCCGCATGCGCGTGCGGTGCAGCCTTGCGTCCGCCCCTAACGGCGGGTCGATCCGGGGCTGCGGGCGGCCGGTCCGGCCGCGGGCGCCGCGCACACCCCCCGACCGGAGGCAGGGCACGACCGGATGAGCCTTCACGGCAGGAAAGAGCCGTCGCAACGGCCGTTGCGCGTCGGCGAGGCATTGCGCCATGCGCTGTCCGAGATCCTGATGCGCGGCGACGTGCGCGATCCCGAGCTGCGCGAGGCCTCGATCACCGTCACCGAGGTGCGCGTCAGTCCCGACCTGCGCAACGCGACCGTCTACGTCATGCCGCTCGGCGGCACCAATGCGGCGGACATGCTGCAGGCGCTGCGCCGCGCCGCGCCGTACCTGCGCAGGCGGGTGGCGCAGGCCGTGCGGCTGCGGTTCGCGCCAAGACTGACGTTCGAGGTCGACACCTCGTTCGAGCACGCCGCGCACATCGAGACGCTGCTGCACAGCGAGGCGGTGGCGCGCGACCTGGCCGCCCGCGACGAGCACGACGACGAGGCCGACGGCGACGACGACCGGAACGACGACCAGGACGGGGACCGCTGATGGCGCGCAAGCGCAGGGGCCGGCCGATCAGCGGCTGGCTGGTGCTGGACAAGCCGCTCGACGTGACCTCGACGCAGGCGGTCAACATCGCCCGCCGGCTGCTCGACGCGGCCAAGGCCGGGCATGCCGGCACGCTCGACCCGCTGGCCAGCGGCGTGCTGCCGATCGCGTTCGGCGAGGCCACCAAGACCGTGCCCTTCGCCATGGAGCGCGCCAAGCACTACCGCTTCACCATCCGCTGGGGCGAGCAGCGCGACACCGACGACGCCGAGGGCGCCGTCGTCGCCACCAGCGAGGTGCGCCCGGACGAAGAGTCCATTCGCGCCGTGCTGCCGCGCTTCGTCGGCGAGATCGAGCAGGTGCCGCCGACCTATTCGGCGATCAAGGTCCAGGGCGAGCGCGCCTACGACCTGGCCCGCGACGGCGCCCCGGTGGCGCTGGCGGCGCGCACGGTGCGCATCGACGCGTTGCGCCTGGTCGGCCTGCCCGACCCCGACCACGCGGAGTTCGAGGCCGAATGCGGCAAGGGCGGCTACATGCGGGCGCTGGCGCGCGACCTGGCGGTTGCGCTGGGCACCGTGGGGCACCTGTCGGCGCTGCGGCGGGTGCGGGTCGGGCCGTTCTCTCTTGACGGCGCGGTAACCCTGGATCAATTAGAGGAATTGGCCGCGCAGGCAGCCGCGGAACGCGTATTGCTGCCGGTGAAGGCCCCGCTGGACGACATCCCGGCGGTGGCCTTGACGGAACCCGAAGCGCACCGACTGCGAAGCGGCCAGGCCGTGGCCTTGTTGCGCCGGTCCGACCGGGACCGGCTGGCCCGGCTCAATGCGGAGCAGACCGCCGGAGAGCCGGTGGTGCTGGCGGTCGTCGGCGAACGGCCGGTGGCGCTGGTCCGGCTCGAAGGGGCGGAGCTCCGGCCGGTGCGCGTGCTCAATCTCTAGACCAGGAGCAGACGATGTCGATTACGCAGGAACGCAAGCAGGAGCTCATGAACGAGTTCGCCACGGGCACCGCCGATACCGGCTCGCCCGAGGTGCAGGTGGCGGTGCTGACGGAGCGCATCGCCAACCTGACCGAGCACCTGAAGACGCACAAGAAGGATTTCCACTCCCGGCGCGGGCTGCTGATCATGGTCGGCCGGCGCCGGCGGCTGCTGGACTATCTGAAGAGAAAGAGCCAGGGGCGCTACGAAACCGTCGTCAAGCGCCTGGGCCTGCGCCGCTGAGGAGCGGCCGGGGATGACGGCGGGCCCGCACCGCGGCCGCAGCAGAGCGGCCCCGGCCGGGCCACCGTCCGCCGGGCGCGGGCGGAACGGGCGGCCATGCCGTCCGCGGCCCGCCGCGCCGCCAACGCATGACACAGTGGGCGCCGTCGGCCTTCGGGCGACGGCGCTCGTCGCATCGGGCGGGCCGCATCCGGCGGTCCGCTGCCCGGCGACCGCACGGGCGGGGCCGGGCCCGAAAGGAAGGATCGGACTGAATGTTCAACGTTTATCGTCAGGAAATTGACTGGGGCGGGCGCACGCTGGTTCTCGAGGCCGGCAAGATCGCCCGCCAGGCCGACGGCGCCGTCATGGCGACGTACGGCGACACGGTGGTGCTGTGCACCGCCGTCGCGATGCGGTCGGCGCGGCCGGGGCAGGACTTCTTCCCGCTGACCGTCAACTACCAGGAAAAGACCTTCGCCGCCGGCAAGATTCCCGGCGGTTTCTTCAAGCGCGAGGGCCGGCCGAGCGAGAAGGAGACCTTGGTCTCGCGGCTGATCGACCGGCCGATCCGGCCGCTGTTCGCCGACGGCTTCCGGAACGAGACCCAGGTCATCTGCACCGTGCTGAGCCACGACCTGGAGAACGACCCGGACATCGTCGCCATGGTCGGCGCCTCCGCCGCGCTGACGATCTCCGGCATCCCGTTCCTGGGTCCGATCGCCGCCTGCCGCGTCGGGTTCATCGGCGGCGAGTACGTGCTGAACCCGCACCTCGACGAGATGCCCAACTCCGCGCTGGACCTGGTCGTGGCCGGCACGCAGGAGGGCGTGCTGATGGTCGAGTCGCAGGCGCAGGAGCTGAGCGAGGACCAGATGCTCGGCGCCGTCATGTTCGGCCACCGCGGCTTCCAGCCGGTCATCGACGGCATCATCCGCCTGGCCGAGATGTGCGCCAAGGACCCGTGGGACCTGCCGACGCCGCCCGACGCCCTGGCCCCGGTGCGCGACAAGGTGCTGGCCACGCCGCTGCGCGAGGAGCTGGCCGAGGCCTATCGCATCGCCGGCAAGCAGGAGCGTCATGATGCCGTCGCCGCGGCCAAGCAGCGCGCGCTGGAGGGCCTGGGCGACGAGGAGAAGGCCGTGGCCGACGAGGCCGGCCTGCTCAAGAGCATCGAGAAGGGCGTGGTGCGGCGCGAGCTGCTGGCCAGCGGCCGGCGCATCGACGGCCGCGACACCCGGACCGTGCGGCCGATCGTGTCCGAGGTCGGCGTGATGCGCCGGGCCCACGGCTCGGCCCTGTTCACCCGCGGCGAGACCCAGGCGCTGGTCATCGCCACGCTGGGCACCGCCCAGGACGAGCAGATCATCGACGCGCTCGAGGGCGAGTACCGCGAGCACTTCCTGCTGCACTACAACTTCCCGCCCTATTCGGTGGGCGAGACCGGCCGCATGGGCGGACCGGGCCGGCGCGAGGTCGGCCACGGCAAGCTGGCGTGGCGGTCAGTCCGGCCGATGATGCCGCCGAAGGACGTGTTCCCGTACACGATCCGGGTCGTGTCCGAAATCACCGAATCGAACGGCTCGTCGTCGATGGCGACCGTCTGCGGCACCAGCCTGGCGCTGATGGACGCCGGCGTTCCGCTGACCCGGCCGGTGGCCGGCATCGCCATGGGGCTGATCAAGGAGGACGACGGCTTCGTCGTGCTGTCCGACATCCTGGGCGACGAGGACCATCTGGGCGACATGGACTTCAAGGTCGCCGGCAGCGAATCGGGCGTGACCGCGCTGCAGATGGACATCAAGATCACCTCGATCACCGAGGAGATCATGCGCCAGGCCCTGGCCCAGGCCCGCGACGGCCGCCTGCACATCCTGGAGGAGATGGCCAAGGCGCTGCCGGCGGCGCGCACCGAGGTCAACGTCAACGCGCCGCGCATCACCATCATCAACATTCCGAAGGAGAAGATCCGCGAGGTGATCGGCACCGGCGGCAAGGTGATCCGCGAGATCTGCGAGACCACCGGCGCCAAGGTCGACATCGAGGACGACGGCACGATCAAGGTGGCCGCGGTCGACGGCCGCGCCAGCCAGGCGGCGATCGACTGGATCCGCGGGATCGTCGCCGAGCCGGAGGTGGGCCAAGTCTACACCGGCAAGGTGGTCAAGCTGGTCGACTTCGGCGCCTTCGTGAACTTCCTGGGCTCGCGCGACGGGCTGGTCCACATTTCGGAGCTCAGCTCCGGCCGGCCGCAGCGCGTCGGCGACGTGGTCAAGCAGGGCGACGCGGTGAAGGTCAAGGTGCTGGGCTTCGACGACCGCGGCAAGGTCAAGCTGTCGATGAAGCAGGTCAACCAGGAGACCGGCGAGCTGATCGAGCCGACGCAGAAGCAGGCCAGCTGACGGGCGGGCGGGCCGGTCCCGGCGTCAGGGCGCGGCGAGACTGGGCCGCGGCGGCGGTGCCGCCCGGCCGCGGCGCAGCAGCTCCGCCGCCGCCGCAGCGGGTTCCGCCGCGGCGGGTTCCGGCGCGGGCGGCTTCTCCGCCACCGCGGCGTCGGCGGGGGCCGCCGGCTTGTCCGGCAGCCCCAGCGCCAGGTCGGGCACGCGGACGGTGCGGCCGACGGTGGCGGTGCCGGGCGGCTTGCCGGTCGGCCACGTCCACTCGGGCACCGGTTCGCCGAGCCGGATCGCCTCGCGCTCCTCCTCCAGCTGCCGCTGCAGCGCGGCCCGCAGGCCGGGGCCGGCCAGGTCCTTCGGCCGCGGCGGCACGATGCCCAGCGTGGGGTAGACGCCCGGCTCGGCCGGCCGGGCGGCGTCCTCGAAGCGGGGCAGGGTCGGCACCTCCTCGCCGCCCATGCAGCCGGCGAGCAGCATCGCCGCGGCCACAAGCGCGGCGGCGCGCCGGGAGCCTTTCGGATCAGGCGACGTGCCGCTCATGCCGGCCTCGCAGCGCAAAAAAAGAAGCCCCGCCAACCCTGGCGGGGCTGCCTTATGGGAAGGGCAAGATGGGACCTGGTTTGCGGCGAGCCAGAGTGAAGGGAGAGCGGCCGCGACGCAACCGAAGACGACATTATCATTCGCAACACCGAACGCCTATAGCACTTTATGGGAAAGTTTGTTGCTTTCTTGCCGTAACGGAAACGTCCGCCGGACGCGGTGCGGCCCGGTGCCCGCGCGTCGGCGATCCGCGGCCGGCGGCGCACGGCTAGCGCGCCAGCAGCCGCCGCCGGCGGCGCCGGAACAGCAGCAGGAACAGCACTCCCAGGATCGCCAGCAGCAGCGAGGCCGGCATCAGCAGGATGGTCAGCAGGACCGGGTCCCACAGCGCCGGCCACAGGTGGCGCTCGATCGCCGGCTGGGCGATCTGCAGGCTGTCCGGGTGCAGGTAGAACCAGACCTCGCCCACGCGGGTCAGGTGGAACAGCGCCTCGCCGTCCATGCCAAGCCGGCGCCCGGCCAGCGGCTCGCCGCCCTGCCACACCCACACGTCGTAGGCCAGCACTGCCGCCGCCAGCAGGATCAGCAGCCAGCCGATGCCGCGTCCGACAATCATCCGTAACCGCCTGAAAGGGTTCGCGACCCGCCCCTCTTAAACCCGCGGTGGGACGGACACAAGGCGAAACGCGCCGCCGTCTTGCGCACCCGCCGCCGCAGGGCTACGTTTCCCGCACCGGGAGGGATGGCCGAGCGGTTTAAGGCGCACGCCTGGAAAGCGTGTTCACCGAAAGGTGTCGCGGGTTCGAATCCCGCTCCCTCCGCCATATTCGTCGAAGTAATCCATTGTCAAACAGCTGAAATTTCAGCAGCCCGCCAAATCCGTCCCACGTTCCGTCCCACGCTGCGATATGGCTTGCGGCGTACAAGGGCGGATGCAGGCGGTCATTCTCTTTCCGGAGGCACCTTCCAAATTCTCGGCCCGGCCGCCTTCATGCTGCGCAGCACCGTGTCGGCCACGGCCTCAGCCCGAGGGTTGTCGAGGTACGGCAACTGCCGCTGCACTGCGGACGCAATGAGCGCGATCGGGTCGGTGCGGGTATTGATGACGGCCGTGGAACAAAGATAGAGCGACAGCCGGTCCCAGATCCATGCGGCGAATCCGTGGCACCAGTCGGCGAGCTCCCTGCACTCATGCAGGCGAGTCACTGGAACTTGGCCACGATGCCCGCGCGGTTGCATGATCGGCCGCAGCGCGGTATCTTGTTACCGTTTCAACGGCAAAAGGGGCGTCGGCTTGCGGGACGCGATCGGCACCTCCACTTCTACTAAGACAAATTAATCTTTATTTTATCCGAGGCGTGTAAACGCAAATAACTTTTCCAATAGTTAAAACTGGATTTTTGCCAGCCTGCTGCACTATGGGAATAGTAACGTCACCAATTTCAATATGTATACTCAATGGCCCCGGAAGTTCCTGTTTCAACTCGTGAAAGTCGTTGTCGTTTGCTAGAATCCAAGCTGTCAGGTCTTTTCCGAAATCGAAATCAATATGTAAATCTACGTCGCTATCCGGTCTATGATCGCCACGAACTCGGCTCCCAAAAAGATAAACATTGGTTACGCACGGAATATTCTGGAACCACGCATCTAACGTTTCAGCCAGCAAAATCAGTTCTGGGGTCACACTTTCAGCAGTATCGATGCATTGCGTCATTTTAAGAGTCTTGCCGCTACCACGGCCCGCCCCATATCCCGAGGCCGACGCCCCCGAGCCCGCGCTTCCTCGGTCACATAGAACCCGTTGCTGTAGCGGGTGTAGTCCCAAACCCACCCGGCCGCGACCATCATGCTGCCATGCCCCATGCCGTCCACGCTGCTCCGGGCCACGGCGCGGCCGTCGCGGTCCGTGTCGAGCACGTCGCACCGCACCGGATCGTCGCCGATAAGCGTCGTCAGCACCAGCGCGGTGAGGTCTCCGGCCTGATACGGCTGGCCGTCCGCATGACAATCTTGATCCACTTCTGGCGCGTCGATGTCACATAGGCGGACGCGTTTGCCGTCAACGCGGATCGTATCGTCGTTAAAAATATTGGCTGAATCATTTGCAGATCCCGCAGATGCTGACTTCATTGAAAGCGCAAGGTTTGCAAAAAAGCGCAAGCCTTAAGAATAAGACAAGCCATATTATAAGTCAATATCGCCAAAAATGGGTCATTTTGGCGGATTTCTATCATCGGTTGCTGCCACATACTCCGGATCTGAAAACTTCATACCTGATAGAAACATTGGTTCCGCAAACTCTTCCACAAAGATCATTGAAGCCGATGTGATTTACCCGAGGATCCTCCTGCATATAGCGAAAGTTCCTGGCTTGCACACTAAAACCCAGGTCATCTAAACAGCGGCCTCCGCGGCCTTCCAGACATAGATCACGAAACGTATTATAGTAGTATTGGCATTCTCTCTCAGGAACTGGTTGAAAAGGGTCAATAGGAGTCTCTACGATCAAGACCTGTCCGTCATCATAAATCGACTGAACTACCGTTCCACGATCCATTCCGCCGGGCACAACAATGAGTCCTCCGCTTTCGAAAATTTCATCTGAATATTGAAATGGCACATGGGCAGATACGATGACATTATGATCCGAATTTACTGTAATGAATCTACAGGATTGGACGCAGGCAGTCCCACCACATGAGCCGCAGATTACGACGACATCATGATTATCTCGAGTGAAGTGAGCCTGAAACCGATTATTATAATAATAACCAATATTTTGCACTAATGCGCCATTAATATATAGGCACTCTTCTTCCGGCATCCTAGGATGCCCTAGCCCCACAATCTCAAGTTCTCCATGTGCCGTAGATACAGCGTCTTGGCCATAGGTCTCGTCGCGAACGTACGCGATCGGACAGTTTCCGCGCTCGGCTTCTGGTGCTTCCACTGTGGTGACAATGTTCTCTGATGAACCCACAGAAGTTGAAACTGGAGGAGCGGATGCTGAGTCCGTTGTCGTTGCGTTCTGGTCGCAATTTTCGCCGATCCACCTATTAATAATTGCGTTCGCCGGCGCGGATAGATCTTCTCCATCACCTAAAGCTTGTCTCTGTAGCAACGGCAAGATCACAGCCATCAGGTCGCTGGCAATCGGTCAGGGCTGTTCGGTTCTATCCGTGAAGGTGCGGACAATCGGATGGCGAGTCCGGATGGCGTGACGCGATAGATAAAAAGAGTCTTTCAGCGTGGGTTTTTGTGTGAATCTATGGCCGGCAGCCGACAGTACGGGAGGTTGCCATGGTGCCCTTTTGCCGATTGCTGGATGCGCTCAGCCGGATTCCGGACCCGCGCCGGGCGCAGGGGCAGCGATACCCGTTGCCGTATTTGCTGCTGTTCCTGGTGCTGGCGATCATGAGCGGCGCCACCTCGTATCGC